>JAESGW010000073.1_pt1 | contig 279675 bp, 255 predicted proteins | sample 9269791 | NCBI WGS metagenome assembly JAESGW01 (sample SAMN16773120, study PRJNA677053) | algae metagenome | isolation source: Aphanocapsa lilacina HA4352-LM1 and co-occurring heterotrophs from near cave... | place: USA: Maniniholo cave, near Haena, Kauai, HI | collected 2009-07-28 | reverse complement strand
GGACGGCACCATGATGCTGCTCGGCGACGCCAAGAAGATGACCGAAGAAATCGTCAAGGCCATGGATCACTGAGACAACACATCAGCCCACACCCCGACAAACAAAAGCCCGGCATCGCCCGGGCTTCTTTCTACAGACGGTGCTTGCTGGCGAGCTTCTGCCTTGGATTATTCGATCGGCCGCTCGTCGGCGATGACCTTGCCGTCATTGGGCAAGGTGCCGGGGGCGACGATTTCGACGCCGCCGCGCATCTTGGTCGCTGCCTGCAAAGCCGCCTCGAGTTCTGCTTGCAGCCCGCCGTTGGCTGAACCGGCTTCGGCCTTCAGCAGCATGACGTCCTGTTCGGCCTGGCGACTGACGACGAGGCGAAGCCGGCCAAGGGCGGGGAATTTTCTTCCTATGGCGGCGATCTGGGCCGGGTCGACGAACATGCCCTTGATCTTGGTGCGCTGGTCGGCGCGACCCATCCAGCCGGCGAGCCGCATGTTGGTGCGGCCGCAGGCGCTCGGGCCGGGCAGGACACGCGACAGGTCGCCTGTGCCGAAACGCAGCAGCGGGTATTCCGGGCTGAGCCGTGTCACGACGACTTCGCCGACTTCGCCATCTGGGACAGTCTCGTTGGTGCCCGGGCGCACGATCTCGACGATCAGGCCTTCGTTGACGACAAGGCCCGAGCGCGCCGCCGTTTCATAGGCGGCGACGCCGAGTTCGGCGGTGGCGTAGGCCTGGTAGGCGTCGATGCCGGCGTTGACGATCTCCTGCTGCAGCGTGGCCGGAAACGCTGCGCCCGAAACCAGCGCGTGCCGGAACGGGCTGGCAGCTCCTGATGCCGCCATGCGGTCGAGCAGGATCTTGAGAAAATCCGGCGTGCCGATGTAGCCGGTGGGCTTCAGCACTGTGATCGCCTCGACCTGTTGTTCGGTGTTGCCGACACCAGCGGGGATCACTGCGCAGCCGAGCGCGTGTGCGCCGGCTTCCATCATGTGTCCGCCTGGGGTCAGGTGGTAGCTGAAGGCGTTGTGGACGACGTCTTCTCCACGCATGCCCGAGGCGTACAGGGCGCGGGCTGAGCCCCACCAGTCGTCGCTGCGTCCCTCCGGATCGAAGATCGGTCCGGGGGAAACGAGCAGGCGCTTGAGTGCGCCGGGCCTGGTGGGCGTGAGGCCGGCGAAAGGCGGGTTCTCGGTCTGCAAGGCAAGCAGCTCGCTTTTGCGGATGACCGGCACTTGCTGCAGGGCAGTGCGGTCGATGAGGCTATCAGGCGCAATCCCCTCGAGCTGCCGGCGCAGGGCCGGCGTCGCGGACAGCGCGGCGTCGATAAGCGAACGCAGCTGGGCAAAAAGTGCCGCCTCGCGGGCCGCTGGATCCTGGGTTTCCCCGGCATCGTAATATGCGTTCGTCACCATGGTTCACCTGGAGTTTGGACAAGGGGCAGGGCGCTGCCGTGGCTAGTCCCGCGCTGCCCGGAACAGATTATGCCAGCCAGCGCTTGCGCCGCTTGTAGCTCTTGACCTCGCGGAACGACTTGCGGCCCTCGCCGCCAATGCCGAGATAGAATTCCTTGACGTCCTCATTGTCGCGCAGGGAGGCGGCGTCGCCATCCATGACGATGCGCCCGGTCTCCATGATGTAGCCATAGGTGGCGTATTTCAGCGCCATGTTGGTGTTCTGCTCGGCCACCAGGAACGACACGCCCTGCTTGCTGTTCAGATCCTTGACGATCTCGAAGATCTCGTCGACCACCTGAGGCGCCAGCCCCATCGACGGCTCGTCGAGCAGGATCATCTTGGGTCGGCTCATCATCGCGCGGCCGATGGCGCACATCTGCTGCTCGCCGCCCGAGGTGTAGCCGGCCATCGATGAGCGGCGCTGCTTCAGCCTGGGGAAATAGTCGTAGATCATGTCGAGATCGTCGCGGATGGCACGGTTGCCGTCGCGACGCGTGAAGGCGCCGGTGAGCAGGTTTTCCTCGATCGACAGATGGCCGAAGCAGTGGCGTCCCTCCATCACCTGAATGCAGCCGCGCCGCACCAGTTCGTTTGGGCTTAGTCGGTCGACGCGGTCGCCGTCGAACTCGATCGAGCCCTTGGTGACTTCGCCGCGCTCGGCCCTGAGCAGGTTGGAGATCGCCTTGAGCGTCGTCGTCTTGCCGGCGCCGTTGGCCCCCAGGATGGCGACGATGCCGCCTTGCGGCACATCAAGCGACACGCCCTTGAGGACGAGGATGACGTGATCGTAGATCACCTCGATATTGTTGACCGACAGCATCGGCCGGGCCGGCTCGACCGCTTTGGAAGCATGTTCAGACATCAGCAAGCTCCGGGTCATCGTCCCTTCCCCATGTGGGGAAGGGACTGGGTTCAGGGTGAGCCTCAGGAGGCGTCGCAGGCCTCGGAACGGGCCGGCCATGGCGCGTTCTTCTCGGCATAGGCCTTGGCGTCGGCATCGAGCAGCGGACCGACCTTGTCGCTCAGCGGCGCGATGTAGTCGGACACCTTTTCATAGGTCGTGCCGTTCCAGCTCTGGACGAAGGTCGAGAAGTGACCGTTGTGATCGGTGCAGGAGAGCTTGACTGCACCGGTGAAGCCCTCGAGGCCGATTTCCTTGAGCCGGGCGTCGTCGATGTTGAGGCCCTCGAGACCGCGGCGTACGTCCTCGCCGGTGACGACCTTGTTGCCGGTGATTTCCTGGGCTCTGCGGATCGCCTCGGCAATCAGCATCGAATTGTAGATGCCGCGGTTGTAGAGAACCTGGCCGACCTTGTCCTTGCCCGAGACCTGGCTCTTGCCGGCGTCGACGACGTGCTTCTGGATATCGGCAAGCAGCGGGAAGTCTGCGCCCACGGCATGCCAGTTCAGCGTCTTGAAGCCCTTGGCGCCATCGCCGGCGCCCTTGGCGTCATCCTCGCTCGGCCACCAGATCGAGATGAACTTCTCCATCGGGTAGTTGGTCTTGACAGCTTCCTTGACGGCGGTGGCGTTGAGCGCGCCCCAGCCATAGAGGATCATGTAGTCAGGCTTGTCGCGGCGGACGCTCAGCCATTGCGACGACTGGTTCTGCATGTCGGCGGCTGCAACCGGATACAGCTTGGCTTCGAAGCCGAGTTCCTTCGACAGCTGCTCGATCAGCGGCAGCGGCTCGCGGCCGAAGCTGGCGTCGAGATAGATGTAGCCGATCTTCTTGCCCTTGAGCTTCTCTATGCCGCCGCCTTCCTGCGTCGCGATGTATTGCAGGATCTGGGTGAAGCCGTCCCAGTAAGTCGCCGGCGGGTTGAAGATCCAGGGGAAGGTGTCGCCCTTGGCCGAGGCCGACAAGCCGTAGGCCATCGACAGCACGGGAATCTTGTCCACGGCTGCCTTGGGGATCAGCGGCAAGGTGATGCCGGTCGACCACGGATTGACGATGACCGGCTTCTTGGGCTTCACCGATTCATAACATTCGAGGCCCTTCTTGGTGTCGTAGCCGGTCTCGCATTCCTCGACGATCAGCTTGACGCCGCCGATGCCACCGTCGCGCTCGTTGAGTAGCGTCAGGTAGTCGTGCATGCCGTTGGCGATCGGCGTGCCGGAGCCGGCGAACGGGCCGGTGCGGTAGGTGAACAGCGGCACGTAGATCGAGTCCTCGGCCTGCGCGTCGTGGACGGCGGGCAAGGTCAGCACTGCTGTTGCGGAAAGTGCGTATAACCAGTTCTTGAGTGACATGACGTTCTCCTCCCTACTTGTTTGCATTTCCGTCTTGTGGGCAGCCCCTAGTAAGGGAAGGGCCACACACGAAGCTTCTGCTTGGCGATCTGCCAGAGCCGCGCGAGGCCGTGCGGTTCGACGATCAGGAAAAAGATGATGAGGGCACCGACGATCAGATAGGTCAGGTGCTCGACGGTCGCGGCTGCGATCGGCAGGCCGAGCGCCTCGGGAAGCCCGCGGATGACGATCGGCAGGATGTGGATGAGCGCGGCGCCGAAGAAGCTGCCGATCATCGAGCCAAGACCGCCGATGATGACCATGAACAACAGCAGGAACGACAGCTTGATGTCGAAGGCCGACGGCTCGGCGGCGCCGAGCCACAGGAACACCATCAGCGCGCCCGAGACGCCGCAATAGAAGGATGACACGGCGAAGGCCAACAGCTTTGCCGGCAGCAGGCGGATGCCCATCAGTTGGGCGGCGATGTCCATGTCCCGCACTGCCATCCAGGTGCGGCCGATCCGACCGTGAACGATGTTGGAGGCAAGCAGGGTCATGACCACGACGATGACGAGCACGACCAGATAGCGTGTCACCGGCGTGGCCGACGGGCCGGTGATGGCGAGGCCGAACAAGGTGCGCGCCGGCACCTCGATGGCGCCTGACGGATTGTCGTTGTAGAGCCAGCTGATGCGGACGAAGCACCATTGCAGGAAGAACTGTGCGGCGAGCGTCGCGACCGCGAGATAGAAGCCCTTGATACGCAGCGACGGCAGGCCGAACAGCACGCCGATGCCGGCTGCGAAGAAGCCCGAGCAGAGAATCCAGACCAGGATGTTGACGCCCGGAAAGATCGTCGAAAGCTTGTAGGCGGCATAGGCGCCGACGCCCATGAAGGCTGCCGAGCCCAGGGACAACAGGCCGGTGTAGCCGACGAGGATGTTGAGCCCGATCGCGCCGAGCGACAAGATCAGAAACGGCACCATGACCGAGGCGAGCAGGAACTCGTTGCCGAACAAAGGCACGACGACGAAGGCAACGAGCAGGATGGCGGCCAGGCCGAGCCTGTCCTGCAGGATCGGGAACACCGCCTGGTCGGCCGCGTAGCTTTGTTTGAACTGGCCCGTCTCGCGATAGAACATGGTGTCAGATCCGCTCGATTATCTTGTCGCCGAACAGGCCTTGCGGCCGGTACAGCAGGAACAGCAGAGCGATGGCATAGGCGAACCAGCTTTCGATGCCGCCGCCGAGCAAAGGCCCCCAGTAGAACTCGCCGAGTTTCTCGCCGATGCCGATGATCAGGCCGCCGACGATCGCGCCGGGCACCGAGGTCAGTCCGCCCAGCACCAGAACGGGCAGCGCCTTGAGGGCCACGATCTCGAGCGCGAAGGAGACGTCGGAGCGGGCACCCCACATGATGCCTGTCACCAGCGCGACCAGGCCTGCGGCGAACCAGACGATGACCCAGATCTGGTTGAGCGAAATGCCGACCGAAAGTGCTGCCTTGTGACTGTCGGCCACGGCACGCAACGCCCGGCCGATGCGGGTCTTCTGGAAGAACAGGGCGAGCCCGACGATCATCGCTGACGCGATGATCGCGGCGGCGATGTCGATCTTCTGGAAACTGACGAGGCCGCCGAGCATCTCGACGTCGACCGAACCGCTGGGCAGGAACAGTTCGCTTGTTATCATCTGCTTGGGGTCGCCGCCGAACACCATCTCGCCGAGGCCGATCAGCACATAGGTGATGCCGAAGGTCGCCATGAACAGGATGATGTCGGGCTGGTTGACCAACGGCCTGAGCACGACACGTTCGACCAGCATCGCCAGCACGAACATCACCCCTGCGGTCAGGATCAGGGCGACGAAGGCGGCCGCGTGACCCGAGAAACCTGCTGCCGAGAACTTCTCGTAGAAGCCGACGAGAGTGAGCGCCGAAAACACCACCATGATGCCCTGGGCAAAATTGAACACGCCCGAGGCCTTGAAGATGAGCACGAAGCCAAGCGCGATCAGCGCATAGAGCACTCCGGAGACCAGCCCTTCCCAAAGGGTCTGCACCAGCAGGTCGGGCATCTGCACCATCTGGACGAAGGGGTCGATGAAGATGTTGTAGAGCATCTGTTACCCCCCCTCAGCCGAGCCGGCAGATGGCGCGAGCCGGCCGGCATGTCGTGCGTCTCGTGTTCATGCGGAATTTCTCTCTTCCACCAGACTGCTGCATGCTCAGTGCCCCACGCCGAGATAGGCTTCGATGACCTTCGGGTCGGCCTTGACCACCTCGGGCGTGCCGTCGGCGATCTTGTGCCCGTATTCGAGCACCACCACGCGATCGGACAGGTCCATCACCACGCCCATGTCGTGTTCGATGAGAGCGATGGTGGTGCCAAAGTGCTTGTTGAGGTCGAGGATGTAGCGGCACATGTCCTCCTTCTCCTCGATGTTCATGCCGGCCATCGGCTCGTCGAGCAGCAGGAGCTCCGGCTCCATCGCAAGCGCCCGGCCGAGCTCGACGCGCTTCTGCAGGCCGTAGGGCAGCTTGCCGACAGGCGTCTTGCGGATCGACTCGATCTGCAGGAAGTCGATGATGTCTTCGACCACGCGGCGGTGTTCGATCTCCTCGCGCATCGCCGGCCCGTAACGCAGCATCTGCCAGAACAGGCCGCGGTGCATTTTCAGCGTGCGGCCGACCATGATGTTGTCGAGCGTGGTCATGCCCTTGAACAGCGCCACGTTCTGGAACGTGCGGGCGATGCCCTGGCTCGCTGCCTGGTAGGGCCGCATGTGCGGACGGGTCTTTCCCTTATAGGTGATGCGGCCGTGCTGGGGGTGATAGAAGCCGTTGACGACGTTCAGCATCGAGGTCTTGCCGGCGCCGTTGGGGCCGATGATGGCGCGAATCTCGCCCTTGCGGATGTCGAAGGAGACATCGGTGATGGCTTTCACCCCGCCGAACGACAAGGATACGCCATCGACCGCCAGCAGGGTTTCCGATGTCGCGGTCATGCGGCGGCCTCGAGCTTTGCGGTTGGCATCGCCTTGGTGTCGGCGATGCGGACCCGGGCCGAGATCACGCCCTTGCGACCGTCTTCGAAGGTCACTTCGGTCGAGATGTCGGCAGCGCCGGCACCGTTGTAGAGCGCGTCGACCAGCGGCTTGTAGCGTTCGGCGATGAAGCCGCGCCGCACCTTCTGGGTGCGGGTCATCTCGCCGTCGTCGGCGTCGAGTTCCTTGTGCAGGATCAGGAAGCGATGGATCTGGGCGGCAGCCATGCGCGGCTCGGCCGCGAGTGCCCGGTTCACCTCGGCGACATGCTCGATGAACATCGCATAGACCTCGGGCCGCTGTGCCAGTTCCTGGTACGAGCCGTAGGCGATGTTCTTGCGCTCGGCCCAGTTGCCGACCGCCGTGAGGTCGATGTTGAGCATCACGGTGACGAAGTCGCGGTCCTGGCCGAAGGCCACGGCTTCCTTGATGTTGGGGAAGAATTTCAGCTTGTTTTCGATGTATTTCGGCGCAAACAGCGCGCCCGACCTCAGCTTGCCGACATCCTTGGCCCGGTCGATGATGTTGAGGTGGCCGTCGGGGTCGAAGAAGCCGGCGTCGCCCGTCCTCACATAGCCATCTGACGTTACCGTCTCGGCCGTCTTTTCCGCGTCCTTGTAATAGCCGACGAATTGGCCCGGCGAGCGGTAGAGCACCTCCCCGTCGTCGGTGATACGAATGTCGACATTGGGTGTTGCCGGCCCGACAGTGCCCGCACGGATCTGCCCGTCCGGCTGCGCGGTGACATAAAGGAATGCTTCGGTCTGCCCATAGAGCTGCTTCAGGTTGAGGCCGAGCGAGCGATAGAACGAAAACAGATCCGGGCCGATCGCCTCGCCGGCAGTGTAGGCGACCCGGATGCGAGAAAAGCCGAGTACGTTCTTCAGCGGCGCGTAGACCAGCAGGTTGCCAATGGCATAGCCGAGGCGAGCACGAAGCGGGACGTCCTTGCCGTCGAGGATCTGTTCGCCCCAGCGTTTGGCTATGCCGATGAAGTAGTTGAACATCGAGCGCTTCAGCGCGCCGGCATCTTCCATGCGGATGGTGATGCGGGTCAGCAGGGTTTCAAACACCCGTGGCGGCGCGAAATAGAAGCTCGGGCCGATCTCCTGGGTATCCGCCTCGGCGGTCTCGCGACTTTCGGGACAGGCGATGCAGAAGCCGGCGACCAGCGACTGTGCATAGTTGAGATAGTGGTCGCCGACCCATGCCAGCGGCAGGTAGGCAAGCACCTCGTCGCGGTCGGTCAGCTTGTCGAAGGTGACGGTATCGCGCGCCGCCGCAATCGAGCCGCCGGCAGTCAGCAGCACGCCCTTGGAGCGACCTGTCGTGCCCGAGGTGTAGAGGATGATCGAGATGTCGCTGGCCTGGCCATGATCGCGCTCGGCGTCGATTGCGGCGCGCGCAGTGGCGTCGGAAGCCAACAGGGCACGGCCGTTTGCTATGATGGTGTCGATGGCGTGAAGCCGGCTGTGATCATAATCGCGCAGGCCGCGCGGCTCGTCATAAAGCACGGTGCGGAGCTTAGGAACACGATCTTGGACCGAGATCAGCTTGTCGACCTGCTCCTGGTCCTGCACCGCCGCAAATGCGACGTCGGCATGGTCGAGCACATAGGCCATCTCGTCGGCAACTGCGTCGGCGTAGACAGGGACAGGGATGGCGCCCAGCCACTGCGCGGCGAGAATGGTCCAGTACATGGCCGGCCGGTTTTCGCCGATGACCGCGATCGTCGCGCCGCGCTCGAGACCCAGCTGCTGCAAGCCGGTCGCATAGGCGCGGATGGTCTCGGCCAGTTCGCTCCAGCTCCACGTCCGCCAGATGCCAAGATCCTTGTGGCGCATCGCCGGACGGTCTGGCCGCACTTGTGCGTGCTCGCACAACAGCTTGGCAAACGTGTCGTGTCCGCGCGTCTCGCTCCCTTGTGCCAAAGGCACACCTCCCGTTTCGTTCCCTCGTATGCCGCCGGGTATTCCCGGTCGTTGCATCGAGGCTCGCAACCTTGGCAGGCTTTTTCAAGGGCTGGCTTGACAGACACGACGCCAATGTTCAGTCTTGGCTACCGGCCTTGTGTCGTCGAGCCGCTAAAATTCCCCTAAATTATTGATTTTGCTGTGCTGCCGGCACTGGCGGACACCAAGCGCCGCGGTGCTACTCGCCGTAGTGGCGCAGCTTGTCGAGATCCAGGATCGTCACGCCGCCACCTTCACTGCGGAGCAATCCTTCCTTTTCCAGCTCCTGCAGGATTCGGTTGGCGACAGGCCGCGACACGCCGGCCAGCAAGCCGATCTCTTCCTGACTGATATCGATGTGTTTGCCGACGAATGGGCTGATCACCGGGTTGAACAGCGAGGCCAGACTGCGCGCTACCTTGCCGGTCGAATCGAGCGTGCGGTCATGCTCCACCTGCGCAATGAACTGCCCAAGCCGCTCATTGATGAGCCGCACCAGCAACCGGTCGAAGGCGACGCTGTTTTCGAACAGCCAGAAGAATGTCGCGCGATTGAGAAGCGCCACCTGCGTGCGGCGCAGTGCAAGGACGTCATACTGGCGAGGCTCGTCCTTGAGCAGAGACCCTTCGCCGAACCAGCAGCTTGGCGGCAGGCCGGCATAGGTCACCGCCTTGCCCGAGGTGGTGATCGAACCCAGCCGCAGCAGGCCGCTGACCACACCTATCCAGTTGTCTATGCGATCGCCGCGATGGATGAAATAGGTGCCCGGCTCAAGGACGCGCAGCATGATGCCGCGTCGTGCACGCTCGCGCTCGTCCTCCGGCAGTTCGCGCGCCCAGAACACCGAGGCCAGAAATTGCTCCGGGCTTATCACGCGCGCTCCCATTCCTCATGACGAGTCGTGCGTACCATGTCTTTGTCACGCTCGCCATGCCGCGTGTGTGGCCGCGTGGTGTGCCGGTCGCTTCCCCACCCAGGCGCGTCGCCCATGCCCGTGGGGAATGTTAGCGGGCGCTCAAAGAATGGCAAGGGCATCGTCCGGATCGACTATGCCAACTGTGCAGAAGTCATTGTAGGCATGATCTGCCAGCAGCATCGATTGGACGACGGAGCCTGGCCGAGCAGCCCCGACCGCGGAGGAGCCTCATGGGTGCGGATCGTGGCGCGGATCGCATCGAGGGGAGGGTATCGATGAACGCTGTCTTGCATATGCGCGGCCGACGACCGGGCCTGGGGCGTACTGCTGCAGGCCTTGTCCGGCGTTGAGCCGGCCTCGTTAGCCGCCCGTCGATCGACGGGGCGAGCTTCGCAAGGATCGGCGGTGCCCCACGATCGGATCTCCAGCTTGATGCTTTATTTTGCATTGGCAAGGATTAATGGAAATGGTCGAAGACATTCATGCGCACGGCATTAGCCTTGTCAACAAGTACACTGAATTCTTCATCAGTGAGCTGAAGAATATATTCGCCGCCGACAGTGAAACCATTGGTTGGCCGGCGCGGCAGCGGAGATTGCTCGATGTCACGGCCCGTCCGGCGGCGCAGCCGCCGAGCAGCATATCGCCCGAACTGCCTGACCTTGCCTCGCAATTCATCCGTGCCCTTGCTGTCGAGGCGTCCCGCCAGTGCCTGGCAAATGAGGGTGGCGATCCTGGCATGTTGGCGCAGCCGTCGGCCCCATCGATGCAGCAAGTCACGCTCCGCGGTGGTGACCTCGACTCCATGACCATCGAGGAGTGGGCGGGTCGCGTCGCTGGCGCCACCTATCTGGAAGAAAATCTCCGCATACCGCGGTCCACTTTGCATCGATGGTTCCGCTGCAACGAGGTCATCGCATTGCGAAAGGGGAGGCAGCGCCACGTATTCCCCCTGGCGCAGTTTGTCGACGGAAGGCCAGCGTCGGGTATTCGCGACGTGCTCGCCCATATCACCCATCCGCGGCAGGCCTGGCACTGGATGATCCATCCTTCGCCGGTGCTCAACGGCCGGACCCCGATCGATTTGCTCAAGCAAGACCTGGTCGGCGACGTCGTTTCGGCTGCAAAAGAACACTCCTTGATGTCATAGGCTCTGTCGAACGTCCTCCTTGAGAGATTTTCTTGCAAGGACTGTGTTAAAAATAACGTTCCATTTGTGCCAAATGTATTCATCGTTTCATTTGTACAGTATTGTTGTTGTTTTTATATCACGTAACTAGATGATTCGTCGATTTTGTGACGCAATGTCAAATTTTGATGTTTATCAATCCTGTCGGATAGAGATATTCAAGCTGGCCGGAAACGAAAATCAAAAAACCGTTTCTGTCTGATCGGTGCCGAAGTTGCTTTCAATATAAGAAGGTACTCTGTGCCATTTGAATTAATTCTACTGGAGGTTGGATAATGAATATCAAGAGCATTCTTCTCGGCTCTGCTGCGGCTCTGCTCGCAGTTTCTGGTGCCCGTGCGGCCGACGCTGTCGTCGTCGCCGAACCGGAGCCGATGGAATATGTCCGCATCTGCGACGTCTACGGCGCGGGCTTCTACTACATCCCCGGCACCGAGACCTGCCTCAAGGTCGGCGGCCTGGTTCGCTACCAGATCGACTGGAAGGACACCGATGACGGCTGGAAGAAGTATTCGGCTGCCCGCCTCAAGCTTGATGCCCGTTCGGAGACCGAATACGGCACCTTCCGTCGCTACATCGAACTGCACTGGCAGAACGACGGCGGCACGCAGGGGCCGTCCGGTTACAGCGATACCACCGACATGTGGATCCGCTATGCCTACTTCGAAGTCGGCGGCCTGATGATCGGTCGCAACGACACGCTGTTCGACGGCGGCATCGACGGTGAGTTCGACAAGGGCGGCGGTGCCTTCATCAACCAGATCCGCTACACCTTCGACGCCGGCAACGGCATCGCCGTGTCAGTCGGCCTGGAAGAAGAAGCCAACAACTTCGACTACATGCCGCTCGTGACCGGCAAGGTCTCGATCGCCCAGGGCTGGGGTTCGGTCAACCTGTACGCAGCTTATGACGATCGCTTCTCCGAGTTCGCGCTGAAGGGCATCGTCAACGTCAAGGCAACCGATGCCCTGACGCTGCAGGCGGTCGCCACCTACGAGTCGGGTGCGACCTGGCTCGGTCTGCTGGCCCCCTATTCGGGTTACAACTGGTCGATCGGCGGCTATGTGAAGTACCAGGTCAACGAAAGCCTGTCGGTCGGTGCCGGCGGCCAGTACTTCGGCGACCGTCACTACGGCGACTTCGTCACCGGCCAGACCGTCGACCTGAACGCCAACGACTGGGCAATCGGTGCTGTCGTCGACTACAAGATTGTCGAGAACCTGAACGCCAAGCTGGCCGTCAACTACAACGATGGCGACAGCTATCCGGTCGACGGCTCGTTCTCAGGCTTCCTGCGCCTCGACGCGTCGTTCTAAGCGTCTATCTGAACTGATCTTGGCAAACCCGGCTTCCAGTCGCCGGGTTTGTCTTTTTCCGCCGACGAACCCAGGGAATTTTCAAGGCGGTTGTCTCGAATTTCGTGAATACTTCTTGCTATGCGTGACATATAACGGGCCATGCGCAGCGGAAGAACAGCATGAGACGGTCGAGCCAGGACAATGACGACGAGCAAGGATCCTCGTCAACAGTAAAAAGCGTCGAGGTCGCGGTCCAGATTCTCGATGCGCTGGCCGACGCACCGGGTCCGGTGCGCGTGACAGAGCTGGCCCGCTCGCTTGACATGACCAAGGCCAGGGTGTCCAGGCACCTGCAGACGCTGACGCGGCTCGGTCTCGTCGACCACGCCCGCGAGGGCGAGGGCTATGTCTTCGGTCGCAAGCTGTTCAAATTCGGCAGAGCCGCCGTCTACCGCAGCAATGTCGTCGAGATCGCGCGGCCCTATCTCAACGAGCTGTGCGCGCAAACAGGCCATACGGCCTTGCTGACAACGCCGATCAAGGGTGGCGCGATGGTTGTGCACGCGGTGCCCAATCCTTTCGAGCCTGGCATCATGGTGCAGCCGGGTATGGTGCTGAGCTTGCCGGGATCGCCGGCAGCCCGGCTGTTCTATTATTTCGAAAACAAGAAGCCGGTGCCGCCGCGGGTCGTCGAGAACCTGACGGCCTATGGCGTCGACTTCGAGACCGACACGCGCGGCAACGGGCTTGGTGGCATCGCCGCCCCGATCTTCGAGGCCGACGGCCAGGTCTGTGCCGCGCTCGGCGTCATCCTGTCGTCGTCGCTGCTGGTGCCTGAGCCCGATGTCCAACTGCTGGCAACCGTGAGATCGGTCGCAAGCGAAATCCAGAAGCGTTATGCCGACGGAGTCAACCCGGCCCTGATGCCGAAGCAATCCAGCTAAACCAGATCAGCTTTGCCGGCCCGCAGGGCGGTTGCGCCCCGGCGACCAGTTAGATGCCCTTGGCGATCGTTCGCGATCCGGCCTCGAGCTCGACCAGCGCTCTGGTCGGATCGAAGACGACCCCGATCGGATCCTTGCCGTTGGCAACGGCGTCGACCTGCTGACGCAGGACCCGGCGCAGCATGCCGATGCCCTGGTCGGTCGAGGTCAGGTTTTCCTCGGAGTGGAAGGTGATCGGCCCCTGGCCGACTTGCGCCTCGTAGTCTCCCGGCAGCCTCTGATGCTCCTGCTCCGTCAGCTCGTGCCACAGCTTGCCGGCATATTTCGAGCGGATCTTGGCCAGAGTGCCGGCTTCGCTGACGCGGCCGACCGAATAGATGCGGAACGACGTGTCGTCCATCGGCAGCACCCAGCCGAGCAGGCTGCACGGGCCGTCGACGGTTGCGACCGGACTTGCCACCGCGCGCACGGTCGGCAACACCGCCTCGGTGATGCGCTGATGCTCGCCGGCGTCGACATCGCGCAGCTGCAGGCTGGAGACGCCGCGCGGCGTGTAGTGAAAGGTCACGCGCGGCATCAGGCTCATCTTTGAATTGAACTGGTCGCCGCTGAAGGAGCCGTGCAGGATCGGCACATGGAACGGGTCGAGCACATTTTCATAGTGCTGCAGCCAGTTGCAATCGACGATGACGGGCCCACCGCTGCCGATGCTGCTGTCATCGGTTTCGAGGAATTCGCCGACCTCGAACGTCTCCAGCACATCATAGCTCGGCAGCACGGGCTTGCGGTCGAGCGGGCCCATATAGGCAAAGATCAGGCCGTATTTTTCCTCCAGCGGATAATACGGCTGGCGGATATGTCCGCGGGTCTTCGCACCCATTTCGGGCTCGCAAGGCTGTTCCAGGCAGTTGCCGTCAGCGTCGAACAGCCAGCCGTGATAGCAGCAGCGAATGCCCTGCTCCTCGACCCGGCCATAATAGAGCGATGCGCCGCGATGGGCGCAGCGTGGATGTACGAGGCCGGGCCGGCCGGTGCCGTCGCGAAACAGGATAAGCTCCTCGCCCAGCGCCATGATTTTTCGCGGCGTGGCGGTGGCGTCTCCCGACAGTCCGACCGGGTGCCAATAGCGCCGCAGCAGTTCGCCCATCGGCGTTCCACGCCCGACTTCGGTCAGCTCGGCGAAATATGTCGGCTTGGGCAAGGCGTAGGCCGATCCGTCTTTTGTCATTGTCATTCCTCCCCTAGCGGTCGAGCCGCAACAGTGCTGTCGTGGCGCGTGAGCAGCAGATCATCATCGTGTTGCCGGCCGCACGTTCCGCGTCGCTGAGAACCTTGTCGCGGTGGTCGGGCACACCCTCCAGCACGCGGGTTTCGCATGTGCCGCAGACGCCGTTGCGACAGGACGAGGGCGCATGCACCCCGGCCTGTTCGAGCGCATCGAGGATTGTCTGGTCGGCACCGATCTGGATCGAGAGCCCCGACTTGTTCAGGACGACAATGAAGCCGCCATCATCGGCGGCCGGTACGGTTGGCGTGAAGGATTCGGAATGCACGGTCGAGGGATCGCGCGACGAGGCGGCGTCCAGGAACGCAGCGAGCATCGGCGCGGGACCACAGCAGTAGAGCTGTGCATCCGGCGTTGCCTGAGCGACGATGCGCGCGATATCGAGAAGACCATCCTTTTCGCTGTCGACGTGAAGCTGGATGTTGTCGCTGAGCGCCGAGAGCTCGTCGAGAAGTGCGCATTCGGCTCGCGAACGCACAGCATAATGTAGCGTCCAGTCAGCCCCTGCCTCGTGCAGCTGTCGCGCCATGGCCAGCAGGGGCGTGATGCCGATGCCACCTGCAATCAGGATCGACGTGGCTCTGGAGTCCGCAAGCGCGAAGGTCGAACGGGGCTGCGAAATCCTGATCCGATCGCCGGGCCGCGCATTTGTATGCAGCCAGCGCGAACCGCCGCGTGTTGCCCGGTCGAGTGCGACGGCGATGCGGTAGTCTGAAGCATGGGGCGCACCGATCAGAGAGTATTGCCGCACCAGACCATCGGGAAGATGGACGTCGATATGGGCGCCCGCGTCGAAGGAAGGCAGGGGCGCGCCGTTGGTAGGCCTGAGATCGTATGAGAGGACCGTCGGCGTTTCGTAGGAAATCCGACGGACGATCACCTCGATTGTCGCGTCGGCAGTCTGCTGGTGACCGTCGTTCATTTTTGCGGCCATCCCAAGCCGTTCGAGGAGGCCCGGCCGCGCGTCCGCGGGATGCCGGGCCCGGTGAGGTTCAGCCCAGCGGGTTGGCTGGTGGCGTGACGGGCGAGGGTACGAAGGGGTGGATCAGCGCCCAGGGGCTCGGCATCTCGCTGACCGAGACGGCAATCAGGGCCGGGCCGTTGCTGTCTTTTGCCCGCACAAGTGCGTCGTGAAGTCCCGATGGTGAGTCCACCTTTTCGAAGGGCAGGCCGAAGGCGCTTGCCAGATGGGCGAAGTCCGGGTTGGCGAGTTCGACCGCGAAGGTGTCGCCGAAGGTGCGCTGCTGGATGCGGCGGACATTGCCGTAGTGGCCGTCGACGAAGACCACGACCGACATGTTGCAGCCGTCGCGCGCCAACGTCGCCAGTTCCTGCATGCCCCAGCCGAAGCCGCCGTCGCCATTGAGCGAAACGACGCGCCGGTCCGGATTGCCGTGGGCGGCACCGAGTGCGGTGTTGAAGCCGTAGCCCAGTGTGCCCTGGTAGCCCGGGGTGACGTAAGAATTGGCGGCATGGACGGGGAAGGCGATGTTGGAGAAGTAGCCGACCTGGGTCAGTTCGCTGACGAGGATGTCGTCCTTGGCCATGCTGGAGCGAATGGCCCTGACATAGTCGGTTTGCGGCTGGATGGCATCGGTCTGCGATGCGGACCAGGCCTTGACCTTGCCGATCTTGTCTGATGACGAAGCTCGTATTTCGGACGGCAGAGCTGCGAGCAGGGCTTCGGCGGCGGCGGTTGCGTCCGACAGCACCAGGCAGCCCGGCGTGCGGGGTGCTCCGGCGGCACGCGCATCAACATTGACATAGACGTATCTTGTGTCGCCGCTGGCATGGGTCGGCTTGGCGATGCCGTCGATGAACCGGGTTCCGACCGCAACGATGACATCGGCATGCGGGAACACCGCGCGTCCGCCAAGTGATGTCAGGGCAAGCGGGTGGTTGTCATCAAGCAGACCGCGTGCGCCGTCAGTCATGACGACAGGCGCCTGCAACCGCTCGGCGAGCGCCTGGATGGCCTTGCCGGCACCTGATGCGGCGGCACCGCCGCCGACCTGGATGACGGGGAACTTCGCCTGCGCCAGGATGGCGGCCGCTTCCTCGATGGTGTCGGGCTGCGGTTCGAGGCGGCTGAATTCGGCGCGCGGCAAGACTTTCGTCACGCCCTTGGCCTGCAGCACGTCAGGCGGCAATTCGATGGCGACCGGGCGTGGATGGCCCGAGCGCAGCTGCACGAAGGCTTCATGGACAAGCGCGGGAACGTCTTCGGGGCGATGAGCGATGCCGTGCCACTTGGTCAGCGACTTGAGGATGCCGCTCTGGTCGGGGATTTCGTGCAGCATGCCGTGCTTCTGACCGATCAGGGTCGAGGGAATCTGGCCCGAGATGCAGAGCACGCGCGAGCTGCAGGCATAGGCGGTGGCGAGGCCGGACAGAGCGTTGAGCACGCCGGGGCCTGGCACGACCATGAACACGCCTTCGCGGCCGGTGGTGCGGGCATAGCCGTCGGCCATGTAGGACGTCGCCTGCTCGTGGCGGGGCATGATGTAGCGAATGCGGTCCGGCTGGCTGCGGATGGCGTCAACCGCCCAGTCGAGCTGAATACCGGGAATGCCGAAAATATCGGTCACGCCTTCTTCCAGGAGTTGGGCGACCAACGCCTGTCCTCCGGTCAGCTCCATAGGTTCGTAGTTCCCGTTCACGCCGCTTTTCTCCGATTGGTTTCGCTTGCAGGGCGGGCTCTGACCCGAGGCCGTTTTGCCGGCCCAGGAGCGTCCCAGAACCCTGCGAAGAGTCACATGAAATGCAAAGTCGTCTCATAATGCGTTACATCGTCTCGCTAGTCAACGACAAAACGCGATAGCTGGTCCGAGTTGGAATCCGCTTGGGCTAGCTGTCGTGTAACATCAGGAAAAATGCTAGAGGACGCGCGCCACAAGAGGTCAGCTTGATGAGTTCGAGTTGACCATGTTCAAAATACGCGATAAAGTCTCATAATACGAGACAATAGAGGGTGATATGTTTTCAAATCTCTCCACGCCGACAGCCGACCCGCTGCTCGGAATGATGCAGCAGTTCCGCGACGACCCGAGCGCCGACAAGGTCGACCTCGGCATCGGCATCTACAAGGACGGGCAGGGCAACGCGCCGGTGCTGGCAACGGTCAAACAGGCGGAATCCTTCCTGGTGGAGAACCAGAAGTCGAAGGCTTATGTCTCTTCGGCCGGCAACGAGGACTATAACCGCCTGACGCGGGAACTCATCTTCGGCGCCAATAGCGGCCTGCTTGCGCGGTCGCAGGCGATCCAGACGCCGGGCGGCACTGGTGCGTTGCGTGTCGCAGGCGATTTCGCCCACAGTGTGAAGCCTGGCGGCAAGGTCTTCCTGCCGGATCCGACCTGGCCGAACCATCCCTCGCTGTTGGCGGCAGCCGGTCTTCAGGTGGTCCGTTACCCCTATTACGATGTCGCGTCGGGCAAGCTGCAGTTCGACCGGATGATCGAGGCGCTGCGCGCCGCGGGTCCCGGCGACCTGGTGCTGTTCCACGGCTGCTGCCACAACCCCGGCGGCGCCGACCCGAGCCTGGCGCAGTGGGCCGAAATCGCCGAATTGCTCGCCTCGACCGGCGCCACCCCGCTGATCGACCTGGCCTATCTCGGTTTCGGCGACGGGCTGGCCGAGGATGCCGCCGGCGTCCGGCTCCTGGCCGAGCGCTTGCCGGAAATGCTGATTGCCAGCTCCTATTCGAAGAACTTTGCGCTCTACCGCGAACGCGTTGGCGCGCTGACCTTGGTGGCCAAGGATGAGGCCACGGCCAGCCGCGCGCACGGCCACCTGTTGCCGGTCGTCCGCACCAACTATTCGATGCCGCCGGACCACGGTGCTTCGGTCGTCGCTCACATTCTTGGCAATGTGGCTCTGCGCACGACCTGGGAAGGCGAGGTCGCTGAAATGCGCGGACGCATCAACGGCATGCGCGAAAAGCTGGTGGCAGCGCTTGCAGGTCGCACGACGCGCGACTTCGGATTCCTCGGCGTACAGCGCGGCATGTTCGCCATGCTCGGCATCACCCCTGCCGACGCCGAGCGGATGAAGGTCGAGCACCATGTCCACATCACCAGCTCGGGTCGCGTCAACGTCGCCGGCTTGAACGACAGCAATGTCGGCCATGTCGCCAACGCCATCGTCGCGGTCTGCGGCTGACTTCGGTGACGGCGGGCTTTGGTCCGCGTGAATGAAAGAAGGGCGGCGTTCCATCGGAACGCCGCCCTTTCCCTTTGAAAGCCTATCGCCGGGATCGGCTTGTCGCCGTGTTCCGGAATTGGTCCGGATCAGATTTCGTAAGGCAGGCCGAGCTGGGCCTTGCGCAGCCGCTGCTGGCCGATCTCGGTATTTCCCCAGTGGTTCAGCGTCTGGTACTGCATCCGGGTCTGGAAGCTCGTCTGGCCGGGGAAGATGTGCAGCGCCTCGCACATCGAGCAGGCCCAATGGACCGTCGGCCAGATCCGCCGCAGGCACATCTCCGAATAGCTGTCGAGCAGGGTGGTGTCGTTGGTCGTCAGCAAACGGCGGATCGCTTCGGCCATGATGCGCGCATCACCAACCGCGAGGTTAAGCCCCTTGCCGCCGCTCGGCGGAACGATATGTGCTGCGTCGCCGGCAATGGCCAGGCGGCCGTGGCGCATCTTCTCGCAGACATAGCCGCGCAGGCGCGCCACTGAGCGCTCGATGATCGGGCCGCGATTGAGCTGCGCTGCCGTGCCGTCGTCCATGCGGATGTCGAGTTCATCCCAGATCTGCTGGTCGCTCATCGCATTGGGGTCGGCGTCGGGTTCGACCTGCAGATAGAGCCGGCCGACCGACGCGGATCGGGCGGAGGCAACAGCCAGGCCGCGTGTTGAATGGGCAAAGCCGCGGCGGGCGGCAAGCGGCGCCGCCTCGGCCAGGATGCCGAGCCACGCAAACGGGTATTCGGTCAGGAAGACGTGCTCATCCGAGCCCGGAATGTGCCTGCGGCTGACGCCGTGGTAGCCGTCGCAGCCGGCGATGAACTGGCACTCCAGCACCTTATCTTCGCCATTATGGCGATAGTGGATGCGCGGAGCGTCCTCGATACCGTCGAGCCGCGATACGTCGGCTTCGAAGACGATCGGCAGGCCGTCGGCCTCGCGTTGAAGGATCAGGTCCTCGACGATCTTCTGCTGGCCGTAGGTGGTCAGGTGCCGACCGGTACCGTCGTCGAGCGAGATATCGGCCTTCTGCCTGTCCCAGCACAACTGCATCGAGCGCATCGGAATGCCCTCACGGTTGAGGCGCTCACCCATACCGTAGGTGCGCAGCGTGTCGACAGTACCCGATTCGAGAACGCCCGCCCGCACGCGCTCGAGCACATAGGCCCGCGTGCGTCGTTCGAGGATCACCGAGTCGATACCGTTGAGCTGGAGAATGCGCGCCACAAGCAGGCCGGCTGGCCCCGCGCCGATGATCCCGACCTGAGTTTTCATGAGTTCACCCATTGCTGCTGACTGGTTTGCGGCGCCGTGTCTGGCGTCAGTATTCGAGGCCCTTGTCCTTCAGGCGCCCGCGCAGATTGAATAGATCGAGGCTGAGGACGCCCTTGGCGAGTTCTGTGCGCTTGGCTTCCTCATCGGCGATGCGTCGCTCGGAAAGTTGTGCGACGGTATCGGCCAGTTGGCGCGGGATGATCACGACGCCGTCGTCATCGGCGACGACGACGTCCCCGGGATTGACCACCGCACCGGCACACGAGACCGGAACGTTCACCGATCCGATTGTTTCCTTGACCGTTCCCTGGGCACAGATCGCTGTCGACCAGACCGGAAACTTCATCTGGGTGAGGTCGCGGATGTCGCGGACGCCTGCGTCGATGACCAGGCCGATGCCGCCGCGCGCCATGACCGAGGTCGCCAGCAGGTCGCCGAAATAGCCGGCGTCGGACGGCGAGAAAGGTGCCACGACAAGGATGTCGCCTGGCTTGATCAGCTCGATAGCCACATGGATCATCCAGTTGTCGCCGGGCGGCACCAGGACGGTGACGGCGCTTCCCGCTATGGCGGCACCCGGATAGATCGGCCGCATGCGCGAGCTCATCAGGCCGGTGCGGCCTAGAGCTTCGTGGGTGGTGGCGACGCCGGCCTTGGCCAGCCGGGCGATTGCCGCGCTGTCGGCGCGTTCGATGTTGCGGACGACCTTGTTCATGACTGGCGGGTCTGCAGTGAGTGGTAGCGGTACTTCACGCGGGCATCGCGCAGCGACATGCCCTCGGTGATGGCTTTCCGGATGGCGTTTTCGGCGATGGCGATCTCGTCGGCGAGGTCGAGAACCTGCTCGGCCCGCTCGCTCGGAATGATGACGACGCCGTCGGCATCGCCGACCAGGATGTCGCCCTGGCGAACCAGCGCGCCGCCGATCTCGACCGTGATGCCGGTGGCGTCGACCTGGACACGGTCCTTGCCGGTCTTCATCGAATAGCTGCGCGAATAGATCGGGTAGCCGAGCCTGAGGCAAAGATCGACGTCGCGGCAGGCGCCGTCGATGACAGTCCCGGCAAGGCCCTTGTGGTTGGCCAACTGGGTCATGATATCGCCCCAGACCGTGCAGTCCTCGCGGCCGCGATTGTCGAGCACAACGACGGTGCCGGCCGGCAGGTCATCGATGAAGTCGCCGACATTGCCCGGTGCCAGCACGTCGACCGGCACGTAGCGGACGGTGAAGGCGCGGCCGACAAGCCTGAATTTGTGGTCGCGTGGCTTGATGCCCCGGCAGACGCCTTCGATGCCGAGCCGGTCCATGGCGTCGGACAGGGTGGCGCAGTCGTGTTTTCCGGCGCGTTCTACGGCCTGGTCGGTCATTGAATTGCCTCGAGCATGTCTTCGTAATCGGCGCCGAGCACCTGGGAGACCGGCTTGCCGGTCTTCAGGGCTTCGATCATCAGGCGTTCCTTGGCAGCGATACGCTCGCCGGTCCGGATCACCTTTTCTGCATTGTCGGCGGTGATGAACACCGCACCCGAACCGTCTGAAATGACGTAGTCGCCGGGCGTCACGATCACCGCGTCGATGGTGACGGGCACGTTGGTTGCGACCTCATGGACGCGGCCGCGAGCCGTGCGCACGGTGGTCGCGCGGGCAAAGATCGGAAAGTCGAGCCCGTTGGCTTCGTCCATGTCACGCAACGGCCCATCGACGATCACGCCCTGGATGCCGACAAGGCGCGCGGCCTGGGTCAGCACTCCGCCCCAGCCGCCGGCATCGATGCCGGGATGGGAAACGACGATCAGCGAGTTGGCGTCGCCGGCTTCGATGGCGCGGGCACCAAGATGGACCTTGGGTGCGCCTGCCGGCGCCGGGCCTTCGGCGAGGGCGACAGTGACAACGCGCCCGGCCACCACGCCGCTGCCGGAGCGGCGGGCGATGCCGGTGACGGCACCAGGCAGGCCGAGTGCGTCGAGCGCGTCCGAGACCGTGCAGGCATCGAGCCGGCGCAGCCGTTCAAGCAACTCTGCGCTCATGACTTGACGCCCCACCAGTACATGCCCTGGGCGGTGCCGGTACCGGCCGGTGAGCGGTAGCAAGGCACATAGGCCACTTCATGGAACTCTGTGTCGTAGGCTTCCATGACACCTGCGGTGGTGATCCAGCTCTTCATCTCCGAAGTGCCCGACTGGAGCTCCGAAAGCGGGATGTTCTTGAGGAACTCGGCATCCTTTTCGCGCATCGCCTGCATGAAGCGGGCGTCCCAGTCCTCATCGATGGTGAAATGGCTCATGCCGCCCGACCCGAACACGACGACACGGGCGTCGCTGTTCCAGGAGCGGATGGCCTCGCCGACGACCTGGCCGAACTTGTAGGAACGGCGGGCGGTCGGCTGGTTCGGCGGGAAGAAGGTGTTCTGGTAGATCGGAACGTTGGGGATGACCTTGTCGCGCATCACCTGGCGGTAGATATGGCCGAAGGCGTGGCTGATGCCGGTCGTGCGCGGATTGTGTGTCGGCAGTTTTGGCGAGACGGTGATGTCGAACTCGTTCTCGACCAGATTGCCGATGATGTGCTTGGCGAGCTCCGGCACCGTATCGTATTCGCGATACTCTTCCGGTGCATGCCCGGCCTCGCCCTCGGCGACACCAGGCGGCATCAGGCGGCGGCCCTCCTCGGTCGCCGGATGATGGCGGATCTTATCGCCGTAGTAGATCATGTAGGGCGGGCTCAAATCCTCGCCGTAGATTTCGTGCTGGTCGTTGCCGAAGATGATGGCGACGTCGGCCTTCATGGCATCGAAGGCATCGGCCAGTCGTTCGCTGGCGATGTGGCACTTCTCATAATTTGCAGTCATCGCCGCCATGGTGCTGCGTTCGGCAAGGTTCTCGTCCTTGCGCAATTCGCAGAGCTGGTCGAACGAATAGACGCCGCCCCGGAACGGGTGCATGCGGGTTCGGTCCGACTGGACGCGCAGCAGCCATTTGTCAGGCGTGGTGTGCAGTTGCGGCCCATGGGCCGTGCAGATGAAACCGACTATTTTCGCCATAGGTAGCCTCCATGTTGTTCCAAGGCTGCGCTTCAGGTGACCTGGCTTCAGGCTTCGATGTTGAAAAGCCGCGCGGCATTGCCGCCCAGGATTGCCTTGCGTTCATCATCAGAGATGAACGACAGACCGTTGATGTGCGGGATGATGGTGTCGAAGGTCTCGCCGGTCTCGGGGTCGATCGATGATCCGACGCCGGGCATTTCCGCGCCGTAGAGGCACTGCGAGGCGCCGACCACCTTGACCAGCAGTTCGATCGCGTCGCGCGAATAGAGCACGGTGTCGAAATAGAGCTTCTGCAGCCTGTCGCGGAAACGCACACCTGATGTCGACATGCCGTTGCGCGGCACCGTGGTCGCGTCGAAGCGGCCGAGCTGGTAGGGGATCGCGCCGCCGCCGTGGCTGACCAGGATCTTGAGCGCGGGAAAGTCTTCCAGCACGGTCGACTTGCACAGGCCGTAGACCGCGGTGGTCTCTTCGTTGATGAAGTGCAGCGAATAGGGTTCGCGCTCAGGCGCCCGTGAGCTTGCCGAATGGATATGGCCGACGACGTCGAGTTCGCAGAGCTTTTCGTAGAGCGGGTACCAGTAGCGATCGCCCATCGGCGGCGCCATGCGGCCATTGTTTTCGAACGGATCGGGGTTGATCAGGCAGCCGCGGAAGCCGAATTCCTTGACGCAGCGTTCGAGCTCCGGCAGCGCCTCGGTGATAGGGCTGTCACCGGTCTGCGGCAGGCCGGCGACGCCATAGAAGCGCTCCGGATAGAGTGCGCATTCCTGGGCGATGATGTCGTTGGCGTATTCGACATACCAGTGCACCAGCTTCTTGGGTTCTTCGGAATGCATGAGCTGGAACGGGCGCGGCGACAAAAGCTGGATGTCGACGCCGGCCTGGTCGAGACAGGCGAGGTGACCCATCGGTGCCATCTCGACGCGGTTGAAGGCCTGCTCCAGCGCTTCGTTGGATACAGGCGGCGCCTTGCGGCCATGCGCGCCGCGATGCGACAGGATGCTGGCCTTGTAGGCGGGAAGCTGATGCGGCACCGCCATATGTGCGTGACAGTCGATGATCTTCATCGGGCACTCCAGAATTCCAGAAAATTTCGCATTGGCCCGCCTCAGTTCATTGAGGCGGTGGTGCCGGTGATGGTGTCGAGCAGGGCGTTGGGGTCGGTCGGGCAGGCATCGCCGCGCCAGGCGACGTGCCGGTCAGGACGCGACAGCACCAGGGCTTCGGCGTAAGGCCCCACGCCATCGCTGCCGGGCACCACGTCAAGCAGCTGGACCGGAATCCCACGCGCGGCTGCCGCCGCCATCAAGGGTGTGACGTCGCGGGTCGGGTCGAAGCGCAGCAACGTGTAGTCGGGGCCCATCGCGTCATAGAGCGAGCGCTTGTCCGCCAACCAGATGTGCGGCGTGCGACAGCCGGGCACCGTCGACGGCGTGAACTCGGCCATCGAGTAGGCCGGCTGCGCCTGCCCGTCATAGGATATGATCGGCGAGTGGTCGTAATAGTAGCCGAAGTTGAGGCCGCCGCAGCAATATTGCTGGACGTTCAGGTCGTAGATCTTGCGTCCCAGCGCCTCGCGCGCGGCGGCACCTTCTGCCGTGTCGTCTTCGATGTCGACAGGCACGACCTTGCGTTCCTTGGCCATGGCATGGGCATGGTTCATGGCGAAGACCGAGACCTGCTCGGTGATCGGCTGGCGCTCGGCGGCATAGGCATCGAGCATGCCTGCATTGCCCCATCCGGCGATGTTGGCGGCGAGCAGCCAGCCCAGGCACTCGGCGTCGGCGATGCCGGCGTTCATGCCGTAGCCGGCGTAAGGCACCCACAGATGTGCTGCGTCGCCGCAGATGAAGACCCGGCCTTTGTGGAAGCTGTCGGCGACGAGGCGACGGCCGAACCAGTCTTCGTTGGACAGGACCTCGTAGGAAAAGTCCGGTCCGACGCCGAGGATTTCGCGGATCGACCAGTCGCGGTCGACGCTGTCGAAATCCGGCTCGTCGTCACGCAGATAGTTGTGCACCAGCCAGGTCTCGCGGCCGTCGATGGCATAAACATTGCCGCTGCGCCGTGGATTGAGCGAAAAGCTCGCCCAGGCCGGCGCGTCGTTCATCATGCCGAGCAACTGCGGCGCACGGATGTAGGTCGACTGCACGCGCTGCACGACGGCGTCGCCGACGAGCTTGGCGCCGATGTCGCGGCGAACCTGCGAGCGGCCGCCATCGCAGCCGGCGAGATAACGCGCCGTGATCGTCGTCTGTTCGCCGCTGTCTATGTTGCGGGCGCTGATCTGCACGCCATCTTTGGTTTCGGCATGCGACAGATATTCGGTGCGGTTGAGCACCGTCAGCCCCGGCATTGCCACTGCGTGTTCGAACAGGATCGGCTCCAGGAACAGCTGGTTGATACGGTGTGGCGGCTCGGCAGTCGGCCAGTCGGTATCGGGCCCGCCTGTTGCCGTGAAGCGGTCGCGTCGGCAGGGGATGGGGATGCGCGTGATCGCCTTGCCGGTCATCGAGGTGCGGTAGGCGATGTCGTTGGCATAATCCTCGGGCAAGCCGGCATTGCGTGCCGCGCCGGCGACGCCCAGCCGCCTCAGTATCTCCATCGAACGTGCCGAGACGTGATTGCATTTCACGTTCGGCGGTTCGCCATGGTGACGTGTCTCAAGGATCGTGACGGCGACGCCGCGCTGCGCCAGGATCATGCCCAGCGTCAGCCCGACCGGCCCGGCGCCGACGATGAGGACGTCGGTTTCCACCATCGCCGTCATGCCCGTGGGCTCCCGACTGTCACCACGACGTTGCCGTCGGTTACCTGCACGGGAACAGGAGTCAGGCCGACCTTTGGGTCGATCGGGTGACGGCCGGTCAACATGTCGAACTCGAAGCCATGCCAGGGACAGACGATGTGGAGCTGTTCCTTGGAAAAGCCAAGGCCGAGGCTCTTGCCGTTGTCGGCCACCAGTTCCAGCGTGCGCGGCATGATCTTGCCCTGGCAAACCGGTCCGCCCATATGCGGGCAGATGTTGAGGTAGGCGCGCACTTCTTCGCCGACGAAGTAGATGCCGATGCCTGTGCCGTCGACATCGATGACCATGCGTTGGCGCTTCTTGAGCTCGTCGTGACGGCCCAACACGATCTGTTGCGACGCTGCCGTCGCCATGTCAGGGGCGCTCACGATGCCCTCCGGAACCACATTGCGAGGTCGAAGACGTTGAGATCGGCGGCGCGCAGCAGTTCGCTGACCAAGACTGCTGTCTCGGTGGCGGTCAGCGCGTCCTGACCGACAGGCGGAAAAATCTTGTCCGACTTCTCGACTTTGGTTGCGTAGAGCTTGCCGAGCGCGGTGAGTGCTACGGCGATATCGGCCTCGCTCACCCTGTCGAGCGTTCCGGATGCCAGCGCCTCCTCAGCAGATGCGGCTATCGCTGCGGCGGCCGCGCTGAAACCAGCGCCATGTTCTGATGTCGTCATGTTCTGTGCCATTACGATGCGGTTTTGGGGCGATTGGCGAGGACGTCCTCAGCCAGCGGCTTGCGACGGGTCGTGTCGAGCTTGAACAGCCGCGCGGCGTTGAGGCCGAGGATGTTGCGCTTGGCCTGCTCGGAGAGGAACGGCAGCGAGTCGATGGTCGCCGGCGAATCCCAGTCCCAGTGCGGCCAGTCCGAGGAGTAGAGCAACTGGGTCTCGGCGTTCATCGCCTCCATGGTCGCTTCGAGAAGCTTCATGTTGGTGCGCTCGAGCGGCTGGCTCGTGTAATACATCTCGCGCATATATTCGCTCGGCAGCCGCTTCAGGCCAGGGGCCTCGCTGGGGCGCATCAGCACTTCATGGTCGAGCCGCTGCATCAGGAACGGGATCCAGGCGAGGCCACTCTCCACCCACAGCATGTTGAGCTTGGGGAAGCGCTCGGGCATCGCGTTGACGATCCAATTGGTGAGATGGATCTGGTTGTAGTGGGTGAACGACAGCGCATGCATCGACAGGAAGCGGTTGAGCTGCGCGAAGGACGGATCGCCCCAATGATAGCCGGAGTGGAAAGCCAGCGGCTTGTCCAGATCCTGGATCATCGAATAGAGCCGCATGTAGCAGTCGTGGTGGACCGGCTTGTTGCGGGTCGAGCAGACGGTGAAGCCGATGATGCCTTCGGTGTCGCCGTAGCGCTCGACCAGCTCTTCGCACGCCTCGGGCGTGTTGAAGGGCAAATAGAGCAGGCCCTTCATGCGGCTGTCGATCGGCAGGATGCGTTCGATCATCCAGCGGTTGAACGCCTTGGCCAGCGCCACCTCGATTTCGTCCTGCGGGTGCATGCCGAGCAGCAGCATGGCGCTCGGGAACACCACCTGGTAGTCGAGACCCATCGCATCCATGCTGCGGCGGGCGGTCGAGATGAAGCGGTGGACACTGTCGTCGCTGACCGGCTCGCGCCGGCCCTGGTGGCCGATGCGGCCGCCGACGCTCTGCAGCGACAGGCCCGGTGAGATGTTGAGCAGCGCGTTCTGGCCGCCAAAGCCCTTGACCTGGTGCTGGCCGATCTGACGCAGCACGTCATTGTCAATCAGGTCGATGATCTCCGACCAGAAATGATCTTCCGAAACATGGGCGTCGACGTCGACGATGAGATAGTCGTCGAAATTCCTGGCGGCCTGCTTGGTGGCGTGCGCCAGCACGTCGCGGGAATCCGTCGACCCGGTGATTTCGCCGATCTCACGGAAGTTGGGAATGGAATGCTCGGTCATTGCGCTACGCTTCAACCCTGTGTCACGAATTTGGTCACGAGATAGCTATCAAGGCCTTCCGCCCCGCCTTCGGAGCCATAGCCGCTCTCCTTGACCCCGCCGAACGGGGTCTCGGGCGTCGTCAGCATCATGTTGTTGATGCCGACCATGCCGGATTCGAGTTCGTCGCCGATGCGGGTGGCCGTCGTCGTGTCGCGGGTGAAGGCATAGGCGGATAAGCCGAAAGGAAGCCTGTTGGCCTCGGCAACGACCTCGTCGAAGTCCTTGAATCGACGTGTCACAGCGACCGGGCCGAACGGCTCCTCATTCATGATCCGCGCCTCGTTCGGTACGTCGGTCAGCACGGTCGGCTGCCAGAAGTAGCCGCGCTCGCCCTTGCGTTCGCCGCCCAGCTCGATGCGGGCGCCGGCGCGCTGCGCGTCCGAAACCAGGCTTTCCATGGCGTCGACGCGGCGGCTATTGGCGAGGGGACCCATCTGCGTTGCAGGATCGAGGCCATCACCCAGCTTGAGTGACGCAGCGACGGCGCGGAATTTTGCGACGAACCGGTCGTGAATGGCTTCGTGCAGGTAAAAGCGTGTCGGCGTGATGCAAATCTGGCCGGCATTGCGATACTTGGACCGTGCCGTCATCTCCGCCGCCTTCTCGATATCGGCGTCGGCGAAAACGATCGTGGGAGCGTGGCCGCCGAGTTCGAGCGTCGCCGGCTTGACGCCGTCTGCCGCCAGTCTGGCGAGGTGTTTGCCGACGCGGGTCGAGCCGGTGAACGAAATCTTCTTGATGATCGGCGATGCGATCAGATGCGTCGAAATATGGTCCGGCACGCCGAAGACGATGTTGAGCACGCCGTCGGGAAGGCCGGCATCTGCGAGCGCCTGGGCAATCGCCAGCGTCGGTGAAGGTGTCTCCTCAGCCGGCTTGGCGATGCAGGAACAGCCGGCGGCAAGGGCAGCGGCGATCTTGCGCGCCGGGATGGTGACCGGGAAATTCCACGGCGTGAAGGCTGCGACCGGGCCGATCGGCTCGCGGAACACCAGGCTGCGGACACCCGCTGTGCGCGAAGGGATGATGCGTCCATAGGCGCGTCGGCCTTCCTCGGCATACCAGTCGAAGATGTCGGCAGCACCTTGCACCTCGGCCATGGAATCGCCGACCGGCTTTCCTTGTTCGAGCGTCATGAAGCGGGCGATGGCAGGTGCGCGTTCGCGCAGCAGGGCCGCTGCCTGGCGCAGGATCTTGTAGCGCTCGAAGGCCGAAACCTTGCGCCAGGAGCGGAAGGCCGTGTCGGCCGCGGCCAGTGCATTGTCCAGGTCGACGGTGGTCGCAACCGGGATTTCGCCGACGGTTTCACCGCTGGCGGGGTTGATGACGGGCAGGATCTCGCGATCGGCCGTCCGAACCCTCTCGGAGCCGATGCGCAACGAGCGATCTATCTGATCTTCTGTGACCATATCCAACTCAACTGATTGAAATTGTTGAATGCGGGAGCTCGTCACCGCCAATCTTGAAATATATGATAGTTTAAAAAATTTGGTCGCGCAATCGTCATTTTTCGCTTGATATTTGGCTTGGAATGATCTTTTTTGTCCTAAATATCTTATCAAAGGGATCGACATGCAAAAGGCACCTGACGCCGAAGGTAGCGGTCTTACCCAGATGGTTGGCCCGGCCGAGCGGCTGTGGTCTTCGGGCAAGCAGACGACGCTGTCGGCGAGTGTGATCGACCAGATCCGGACCGTGCTGTTTGCCGGCAGGCTGGCGCCCGGTGATCGGCTGGGTTCGGAAGCTTCGCTTGCGCTGCAGTTCGGCGTCAGCCGCATGACCATGCGCGATGCCTTGCGTTCGCTGCAGGCGTCGGGCGTGATCGAGGTCAAGGTCGGCATCAAGGGCGGCATCTTCGTTGCCGAGGGCAATTCGGAGCGGCTGGCCGAGACCATCGCCATTCAGCTGAAGCTGATCGGGATAAGCACCGAGGAACTGCTCGACACGCAGATTGCCATCGAAGTGATGGCGGCGGGGCTTGCCGCCAGCAATGCGACCGGTGCCGACATCAAGGCGCTGCATGATGCGCTGGCCGAGGCCGAGCGTCTGGTCGACGACGCCGAGGAGTTCACCTGGGCGGCGATCAACTTTCACGGCTGCGTCGTCGCCGCCTCACACAATCGGGTGCTGGCAGCGCAATTCAGGGCGCTGAGCCATGTCCTGATGCCGCTCTATGTCAGGGGATCTTCGCCTGACGTGGCCCGTCGCGCGGTGGCGTTCCAGCGCGCGCTGATCGCCTGCATCGAGGCGCGTGAGCCCGATGCGGCCAGAAACCTCGTTTACGGACGTCTGCAGTTCGTCAAGTCGCGTCAGTTGGGCGACCTGGCGAAAGGAGAAGCCGGCGACTGACCACGGAGGAACGGCAGGGTCTGCGTCCTGCCGCTTTGGTTCCAAGCCGAAATGCAGAGGGGAATGCCTGCTGAACGCCGCAAGAGAAGCGGCGTTGCGGGTCAATTTGCGAAAAAGGGAGTGAGGAAGATGTTTACGATTTCGCGCCGAAGCCTGCTCAAGATCTCAGCGGCTTCCGGCCTGATGGCGGCTTTGCCCGGCGGTGGCGCATGGGCGGCCGAGCCCAAGCGCGGCGGGCACCTTGTCGTGGCAAGCGGTGGCGCCTCGACGGCGGATTCGCTGGATCCGCGCACGTTCGGTTCGCCCTATACCGCGGTCATGTCCGGCATCACCTACAATTCGCTGATCGAGGTCCATGGCCTCGACATGGAACTGCGGCCCGGCCTCGCCAAGAGCTGGGAGCCGGCCAATGGCGGCAAGAGCTGGATCTTCGATCTGGTCGAAGGTGCGACCTTCCACAATGGCAAGGCCTTTACCAGCGAGGACGTGGTGTTCTCGCTGAAGCGCCATGCCGAAGAAGCGTCGCGCTCCAACATGCGCAGCATCATCAAGGGCGTGAGCGATATCCGCGCCGATGGGCCGAACCGCGTCATCATCGACCTTCCCGAAGCCAACTACATGTTCCCGGCGATGCTGACGGCGTTCTCGCTGGGCATCGTTCCGGCCGGGACGACGACCTTCGACGGTGTCGGCACCGGCCCTTACAAGCTGAAGCGGTTTTCGCCGGGCGAGGTTCTCGAAGCCGAGCGCAACGAAAACTACTTCAAGTCGGACGCAGCTTTCGTCGACAGCCTCGAATTCCTCGCCATCAACGATGCCTCGGCGCTTGGCAGCGCGTTCCAGAGCGGCCAGATCCATCTGACCACGCTGCTCGACGCCCGTACCGCGCCGCTGATGCGCCAGATGCAGAACCTGAAGATCTACAACACCGAAGGCCGCGGCTTCATCTGCTTCAACATGCGCACCGACATGGCGCCGTTCGACAATCCCTACATGCGCATGGCGCTCAAGCTCGCCGTCAACCGTCCCGACATGCTCGAGCGTGTCTCGGTCGGCGTCGGCCGCATCGCCAACGATACGCCGGTTGCACCGAGCGATCCGGTCTTTGCCGCCGACCTGCCGCAGACTGAATACGATCCGAAGCGCGCCAAGGAACTGTTCGACAAGACCGGCTTCAAGGGGCCGCTTGTGCTGCAGACCTCGGAAGCGATCTCGTCGCGTGCCGTCGACATGGCGGTGATCTTCCAGGAGCATGCCGCCAAGGCGGGTATTCCGATTGAGGTCAAGCGCGAGCCGTCGGACGGTTATTGGGAAACCATCGTCGGCCAGACGCCGTTCCATGTTTCGGCCCGTTCCGACCGGCCGACTGCCGATGCGATCTTCTCGGTCGCCTTCCTCAGCACATCCGGAAACAACGAGTGCAAGTGGGTGAACAAGGACTTCGACGCCGCCGTCATCGCCGCGCGCGCCGAGCCTGACCTCGAGAAGCGCAAGGCCTTCTATGCGACCGCACAGAAGATCTGCCGGGAAGATGGCGGCACCATCATTCCTTTCTTCTCCAGCACGGTTGAAGGCACGACCAGCGACCTCGACGGTTTCGTGCCGTCGGCTCTGCAGATGGCCGGCTACCGCGCCATCGAGCAGGTCTGGTTCGCCTGACAGGACAAGACGGCATGACTCTGTTCGCCAATTCCCCGGTGAAATCGTTCGTAGTCGCCAGGGTTGCGTCCGGGCTCGTGTCGATCTTTTTCATTTCGTTCCTGGTTTTCCTGGGAACGTCGATGTTGCCGGGCGACGCAGCCAATGCGTTGCTCGGCCAGAATGCCACCCCTGAAACGGTCCTGGCCCTGCGTACCGAGCTGGGCCTCGACCAACCTTTGCCGGTGCGCTATTTCCACTGGCTCGGCAATGCGCTGCACGGCGATTTCGGGACATCGCTGTCCAATTCGCAGCCGGTCATCAACCTGTTGGTGCCGCGGCTGATCAACTCGCTGATCCTTGCCTTTTCGGCGGCGGTGATCGTCCTGCCGCTGGCCGTCGGCGTCGGGCTGCTCGCGGCGATCAACCGCGGCAAGGCGATTGACACCGCCACCGGTTCGATCTCCGCGATCTTCCTGTCGATGCCGTCGTTCCTGATCGGCTACCTCTTGGTCTTCATCTTCGCGGTCAAGCTGGGGCTGTTTCCACCGCTGTCGATGGTTCGCTCCAGCGCCAGCCTGCCGACATGGATTTCGGCGCTGACATTGCCGGTGCTGACCCTGGTGCTGGTAGCCCAGGCCCATGTGATGAAACTCACCCGCGCTGCCGTGCTCGGAGTGATGAGTTCGGACTATATCCTGATGGCCGAGACCAAAGGCATTCCGCGCAACAGGATCATCCTCAAGCACGCGCTGCCCAACGCACTGTCGCCGATCGTTTCGATCTGCATGATCACCATGGCGTATCTGATCGTCGACGTCGTGGTGATCGAGGCGGTGTTCAACTATCCCGGCATGGGCAAGCTGATGGTCGACGCGGTCGCCTATCGCGACATCCCGATGGTGCTGGCCTGCGGCGTGCTGTTCTCGACCATCTTCATCTCGCTCAATTTTGCCGCCGACTTTTTGGCCATGCTCGTCAATCCGCGTCAGCGCCTGCCCAGGAAGGGGAACTGAACCGTGTCGAGCAAGTTGACGCTGACCGTTTCCCTTGCCGTCCTCGCAACGATGGCGGCAGCCGCCATCCTTGCGCCGGTGCTGGCGCCGTTCCCGCCGAATGAGATGGTCCATGCCGCTTTCGATGCGCCCGGCGTGGGCGGTCTGCTGGGTGCCGACGGCCTCGGCCGGGACATGCTGTCCCGCATTCTCTACGCCACGCGCTACACCTTCGTTGCGACGCTGATCGCCACCACCCTTGCCTGCATGATCGGCGTGTCGCTGGCCATTATCGCCGGCCTGAGCAAGGGTTGGGTCGATATCGTCATCGGCCGTGCCGTCGACATACTGATGTCGATCCCGCAGATCATCTTTGCGCTGATCATCCTGGCTATCGCCGGCGTGTCGCTGACGACGCTGATCCTGACCATGGCCGTGCTGCAGTCGAGCACCTATTACCGCGTGACCCGGCCGATCGCCGGCGACCTCGCGGCGATGGAGTATGTCGAGGTCGGGCGCCTGCGTGGCGAACGGCTGCACTGGTATTTGTTCAAGGAAATACTGCCTAACATGGTGCCGTCGCTTTTGGCGCAGTTCGGACTGGGGCTTTCCTCCGCGGCACTCTTCATCAGTTCGCTCAGCTTCCTGGGCATCGGCATCCAGCCGCCTGCGGCCGATCTCGGCGGACTCGTCCGCGAGAATGCGCTCGCCCTTTCAACCGGCCGTCTGACGCCGCTGATCCCGGCATTCTGCATCGCGCTGTTCTGCCTGAGCGTGAACGGGATCGTTGATTGGCTTGTTGGCCGCTTTTCAGACAAACCGGACGTGAAATGAGCGGAAATCGGGTACTGAGCATCGACAATCTGCGCGTCGAGACAAAGTCGGGCGTGCTGCTCGACGACGTCTCGATCCATGTCGATCGCGGCGAAGTTCTTGGCATCATCGGTGAGTCAGGGGCCGGCAAGAGCACGCTGGCGCTGAGCTCGATCATGCTGTTCAAGTCTGGGTGCAGGCCGACATCAGGCTCGATCGAGCTGTGTGGTCAGTCGCTGATGGAACTCGGAACCACCGAGCTCGAAACCATCCGGCGCACCAGGGCGTCCTACGTCGCCCAAAGTGCCGCGGCTGCGTTCAACCCGTTCTACCGGCTCGAGGACCAGGTCACCGAAATCCCTGCGATGGCGCAGAAGCTGACCTCAGCCCAGCGGCGTCGCATGGCAGTCGAGCTGTTCGAGGAGCTCCAGCTTCCTGACCCCAGGAGTTTCGGCCGGCGCTATCCGCATCAGGTCTCGGGCGGCCAGTTGCAGCGGGCGATGATCGCCATGGCGCTGATCAACCAGCCCGACCTGATCATTTTCGATGAGCCGACCACAGCACTCGACGTGACGACGCAGATCGAGGTGCTCAGGCTGATCAAGAAGGTGGCGAGCACCCACAATTGCGGCGCCCTCTACATCTCGCATGACCTGGCCGTGGTGTCGCAGATGGCCGACCGCGTCGTCGTCATGCGCAACGGCAAGATGGTCGAGCAGGGGCCGACGCGCCAGCTCGTCGACAACCCGCAGACGGAATACGCCCAGCGTCTTGTCGCGCACCAGGGCGATGGCACCTATGCCACTGCCAATGGCAGCGACGAAACCCTGCTCGACGTCCGCAACGTCGATGTCGGTTATGGCGGCGTCACGGCGGTCAAGGACGCGTCGATCAGGCTTGGCGCCGGCTCGGTGCTGGCGCTCGTCGGCGAGTCCGGCAGCGGCAAGACCACTTTGGCGCGCAGCATCGCTGGCCTGCAGCCAGCGCGCACTGGGCAGATCCGCATGCGCGACAGCGTGTTGGCGCCTGTGGTCGAGCGCCGCAGCTTCGATCAGCGGCGGCTGATCCAGTACATCCACCAGCTGCCGGACCTCGCGCTCAATCCGCGCCAGACCGTCCGCGATGTCATCGGGCGTCCGCTCAGCTTTTTCTACGGATTGCGTGGCGTCGCCGCCGAGCAGCGGCTGCTCGAACTGATGGAGGCGATCGAACTTCCGGCGGCCTATCTCGACCGCTATCCGGCATCGCTTTCGGGCGGGCAGAAGCAGCGCGTCTGCATCGCCCGTTCGCTTGCCGCAAAACCGGACATCCTGATCTGCGACGAGATCACCTCGGCGCTCGATCCGCTGGTCGAGGAAAGCATCGTCAAGCTGCTCACCCGCCTGATCAAGGACGAGGGCCTCAGCATCCTGTTCATCACCCACAATCTTGGCCTCGCGCTGCGCTTCTCGCACAAGACCGCGGTGATGCAGGCAGGACGTATCGTCGAGCATGGCGATACGCGTACCGTGTTCGAACAGCCGCAGTCCGACTATACGCGCAGCCTGATCCGCGCGGTGCCGCAGCTACGGGAAGGCTGGCTGGACGGCTTTTCCGCCGATGCCGCCTGAAGGAAGCGTGGCCGCTTGTGCGGCCAGTGCCGCGATTTGCGGTGGTTCAAATTCGAGGGAGACAACCATGACGCAGTCCCATGCGATGATCATCAATGGCGAAAGGGTGGAGGCGGCAGGCACGTTTGGCGTCATCGATCCCGCACGGGCGGAGGTCTTCGCCGACTGTCCTGCCGCCAGTCCTGAGCATCTCGACGCAGCCGTCGCAGCCGCGCGTAAAGCGTTCCCGACATGGCGTGACACGGTGATCGAAGAGAGGGCACGCCTGCTCAACGAGATCGCCAACGCGGTTGAAGCCGACAAAGATGCCTTGGCGGTGCTGCTCTCGACCGAACAGGGCAAACCACGCGCCAGCGCCCATGGCGAGATTGGTGCCGCCATTCACTGGATGCGCGAGACGGCAAAGCTCAGGCCACCGGTTGAAGTGATCCGTGACGACGAGAAGAACAGGATCGAGGTACACCGCAAGCCGCTCGGCGTTGTCGGCTCGATCACGCCGTGGAACCATCCGGTGCTGATCGCCACCTGGCACGTCATGCCGGCGCTGATGGCGGGCAATTGCGTGGTCATCAAGCCGTCGTCCTACACGCCGCTGAGCACGCTTCGGCTCGTCGAGCTTGCCAATGTGCATCTTCCGCGCGGCGTGCTCAATTCGGTCACCGGCGAAGGCGGCATTGGTCGCGCCATCACCGGCCACCCCGGCATCGACAAGATCGTCTTCACCGGCTCGACGCCGACCGGCCGCAACATCATGTCGAATGCCGCAGACACGCTGAAGCGCCTGACGCTCGAACTCGGCGGAAACGATGCGGCAATCGTCTTGCCCGACGCCGACATCGACGCCATCGCGCCGGTGATCTTCGCCAAGTCCTTCGGCAATAGCGGCCAGACATGTGCCGCGCTCAAGCGCCTTTACGTGCATGAGAGCCTGCATGACGCGCTCGCCGAAAAGATCGCTGTCCTGGCGCGTGCCGCCAAGGTCGGTCCGGCCAGCGATCCGGCCAGCCAATTCGGGCCCCTGCAAAACAAGGCGCAGTTCGATCTGGTGCGTGCACTTGCCGACGACGCCCGGGCCAATGGCGGACGTTTCCTGGCAGGCGGCGAAGCGTCAGACGAGGCGGGCTATTTCTTCCCGCTGACCGTCGTCACCGAAGTGACGGACGGCATGCGCATCGTCGACGAAGAGCAGTTCGGCCCGATCCTGCCGATCGTGCGCTACAGCGACGTCGACGATGCGATCGCGCGCGCCAATGCCAGCGAAAACGGGCTGGGTGGTTCGATCTGGTCGACCGACATCAAGAAGGCGGAAGCTCTGGCGCGGCGTCTCGAATGTGGAACCGCCTGGGTCAACGACCACAGCTCGATCTCGCCGGCGGCACCCTTTGGCGGCGCCAAACAGTCAGGCATCGGCGTCGAGTTCGGCCACTGGGGGCTTGAAGAGTACATGCAGATGCAGACGGTCCACATCACGCGCTGAGCGTGATGTGGCTGCAAGTTTGTGCTGCCGAAGCAGTCCGCCCGCTGGCGCCGGCAGACGCAGGACAGCAAAAGGAAAGGGCGGCACAAGGACCGCCCTTTCTTCATTTCAGATAGAGCATTCTCAGTAGCCGGAGCCACTTGCCTGCGGCTCGCCTTTGCCGCTGGACCTGAACTTCGCCGCAAGTGCGCTGGTTGCTTGTGCCAGCAAGCCGACGTCGTTGCCAACTGCGACGAAGGTTGCACCGAGGTTCAGGTAACACTGCGCCAGGCTGGCGTCGGAAGTGAGGATACCGGCAGCCTTGCCTGACATGCCAATGCGGTGGATCGCATCCTCCACGGCTGCCTGCACCTCCGGTGCGCCGGGCTTGCCGAGATGGCCCATGTCGGCGGCGAGGTCGGCCGGGCCGATGAAGACGCCGTCGACGCCGTCGACAGCGGCGATGGCTTCAAGCTGCGCCAGTCCGGCCTGGCTTTCCAGCTGGACCAGCAGACAGGTCTGGTCGTTTGCGGTGGCCAGATAGTCGGGGATGCGGTTGAAGGCGGAAGCGCGGGCAAGCGCTGCGCCCACGCCGCGCACGCCATGCGGCGGGTAGCGCATTGCCTTGACCAGCTCTTTCGCCTGGTCGGCGGTTTCGACCATCGGTACCAGGATGGTCTGGGCGCCGATGTCGAGCAGTTGCTTGATGATCCAGGTTTCGCCGATCGGCGGGCGCACGACGGCATGAGAGCCGGAGGCCGCGATGGCCTGTAGTTGCGCGGCCATGACGGGCAGGTCGTTCGGCGCGTGCTCGCCGTCGATGACCAGCCAGTCGAAGCCGGCGCCGGCGCAGATCTCGGCGGTGTAGGCATTGGCAAGACCGAGCCAGAGGCCGATCTGCGCTTCGCCGTTCATCAGGGCGGCTTTGAAAATGTTGCGTGGTGCGGGCATGACGATGTCCTCAGGCGAAGTAGGCGCTTACGGTGCCGAAGGGGCCGAAGTCGGCCATGATGGTGTCGCCGTGGCGCGCTTCGACGGGGCGGATGAACGAGCCCGAGAGCACGATGTCGCCGGCCGCAATCGAACCGCCGAACATGGCGAGCCGGTTGGCCAGCCAGGCTATGCCGGCTGCAGGATGATTGAGCACGCCAGCACCCAGGCCGGTTTCCTCGACTTCGCCATTGCGCGATACGATGGCGCCGATCCAGCGCATGTCGGCCTCGGTCGGCCGCATTGGCCGCCCGCCGGTGATGATGCCGGCATTGGCGGCGTTGTCGGAGATGGTGTCGACGATGGTGCGGGTGCGGCCCGTTGCCGGGTCGCTGCGCAGGATACGCGTGTCGAGGATCTCGATGGCCGGCGCAATGAAATCGGTGGCGTTGAGCACGTCGAACACCGTCGTGTTCGGACCCTGCAGCGGCGCTTTCATGACGAAAGCGATCTCGGCCTCGATGCGCGGCTGGATGAAGCGGTCAGTCGGGATGGTCGCGGCATCGGCGAACATCATGTCGTCAAGCAGGACGCCTGAATCGGGAATGTCGATGTTGAGCGCATATTGCATCGCCTTCGATGTCAGGCCGATCTTCCAGCCGATCCTGCGCCGACCCTGGGCGAGCTTGAGCTGGACCCATGCGGCCTGCACGGCATAGGCGTCCTCCATCTCCATCTCGGGGTGATCGAGCGACAACAGCCCGATCTGCTTGCGCTGCTTTTCGGCCTGGTCGAGGCGTTGCGCTGCTGTCTGATGCTGCTCTGGCTTGAGCTTCATGGCTGTTCGTCCATGACGGTGTTGCGCAATGTGCCGATGCCTTCCGCTTCGACTTCCACGGTGTCGCCCGGGACCAGCCAGCGCGGCGGATCGAAGCGCGCGCCGGCGCCGGTCGGTGTGCCGGTGACGATGACGTCGCCCGGAACAAGCGCGGTGAAGGTCGAGATGTAGCTGATCAGCTTGCGGAAGCCGAAGATCATGCGGCTTGTGCGGTCATCCTGCCGCAGCTCGCCATTGACCTTCGTCGTCAGGCGAATGTCGGCAAGCTGGGCTTCGTCCGTATAGGGCACCAGCCAGGGGCCGATGGCGCCGGTGGCGTCGAAGTTCTTGCCCTGGGTCACGTTGAATTTGGCGTGCCGGACCCAGTCGCGGATCGTGCCTTCGTTGCAGAGTGAAAGTGCTGCGATATGGTTGAGCGCGTCGCGCTCGGCAATGCGGCGTCCGCCCTTGCCGATGACGATGACGATCTCGCCTTCATAGTCGAACTGCGGTGACTCCGGTGGCCGGACGATGGCCGCGCCATGGCCGACAAAGGAACGCGGGAAACGGATGAACAGCGACGGATTGCCGGGCGCCGCCTGGCCGTCCTTGTACTCTTCGTTGCGGTCGGGGAAGTTGACTCCGACGCAGATCAGCTTCTCCGGCGCCGGGATCGGGATCTGGTAGGTGATCTCGGCTTCCGAAATGTCGGCCGCGCGCTGTTCAGCGGCTTCCGTGAGCCGAGCGAGACCGTTCGCCGCGATAACCTCGCGCAGCGTCGGCCATTGCGGGAACTGTGGTGCCAGGTCGACAACACCTTTGGCGGTCACCGCGCCGTAGCTCGTCTTGCCGGCGTGGGTGTAAGTGGCGAAACGCGGCCGTTCGGTCATGTCTGATCTCACGGTGCGATGATCGGCGAGGCGGCAAGCGCCGACGGGCGCGGCTCGGTGCCGGCGAATGTGCTGCCTTCCTCGAACCACGAGCGCGGGGCAGGGGCGCCCCACAGCGTCTGGCGCTGCGGATCCTTCAGGTCCCACTTGATCGGCTCCAGGTCGGGGTCAACCGTCTGGTAGTCCGAGCAATAGATCTCGATGCGGTGACCGTCGGGATCGCGGATGTAGAGGAAGAAGGCGTTGGAGATGCCGTGGCGGCCGGGTCCACGCTCGATGTTGCCGACGTAATCGGTGGTCGCCATCAGGTCGAGCAGGTCGATGATGTTGAGCGGCGTCGGCACCCAGAAGGCGACATGGTGCAGGCGCGGTCCGAGCCCGTTGGTGAAGGCGATGTCGTGCACGCCGCCCTTGCGGTGGGTCCACGCCGCCCACAGGCGACCGGTCTCGTTGTCCTCGGTGAATTCAGTGACTCGGAAGCCGAGCTCGTTGTAGAAGGCGACCGACTGGTCGACGTCGGGCGAGAAGCAGTTGAAGTGATCGATGCGCAGCGGCTTCACGCCCTTGTAGAGCGCGTATTTCTGGTGGATCGGCGCCAGCCGGTCCATCCTGGAATAGAACTCCAGTGGAATGCCGTGCGGGTCGCGGGTGCGCAACGTGCGCGACTGGTACGGCCGCTCGACCCATTCGACCGGCAACTCCTTCGCCCTGAAGAAGTGCTCGGCCTTGTCGAGATCTTCGTCCGAAAACACCTTGAAGCCGAGGTCGCGGGCTTCGGCCCGGTCGCTCTTTTTCAGCACGATGCAATGGTGGCCGCGCTCTTCCATGGCGCGCAGATAAATGGTGTCGGCGGTCTCGTCGGTGACCTGCAGGCCGAGCGTGTCGACATAGAAGGCGCGGGACTTGGCAAGGTCCGTCACCGCCAGCTCGACATGGCTCAGCCGTACGATGTTGAAGGCGGGATAGAGGTTTGGTGTGGGCAATGGCATGTCTAATGTTCCCGCTCAGCCGCCGAGCTTCTGGATGTTGTGGGCCGCCGTGGCGAAGGCGATGTTCTTTGTTTCCATGTAGAAGTCGAACGACCAGTCGCCGCCGTCGCGGCCGATGCCGGAATTCTTGACGCCGCCGAACGGCGCCGGCAGATGGCGGACGTTCTCCGAATTGACCCAGATCATTCCCGCAGCCAGCCCTTCGGTGAAGCGCAGGGCGCGCGTCACATCCGATGTCCACAGATATCCGGCAAGACCGTATTGGGTGTCGTTGGCAATCGAAAGCGCTTCGGCTTCAGTCTCGAACGGGATCGCCGTCAGCACCGGCCCGAAGATCTCTTCCTGGGCGATGCGCATGTCGTTGCGCGCGCCGGTAAACAATGTCGGCGCGACATAGCAGCCGCCGCCGGGCCCTTCGACCTTGGTGCCGCCGGCGGCGATGGTAGCACCTTCCGAGCGGGCGAGTTCGATGTAGGACAGCACCTTGGTCTCGTGCACCGGGTGGATCAGCGGGCCGACGACAGTCTTCGGATCGAGCGGGTGGCCGACGTGGATACGCTTGGCCTTTTCCGCCACCATGGTCACAAACGTGTCGTGGATCGAGGCTTCGACCAGCAGGCGTGACGACGAAGTGCAGCGTTCGCCATTGAGCGAGTAGATCATGAACACGGCGGCGTCCGCTGCGCGCTCGAGGTCGGCATCGGCAAACACGATCACCGGGTTCTTGCCGCCGAGCTCGAAATGCACGCGCTTCAGCGTATCGGCGCCCTGGCGCATGATCATCGAACCGGTGCGGCTTTCGCCGACGAAGCCAATCGCCTTGATGTCGGGGTGTTCGGTCAGCGCCTTGCCGGCATCCTCGCCCAGGCCGTTGACCAGGTTCCAGACACCCTTCGGCAAGCCCGCCTCTTCGGCGATCTCGACGAGCAGCCGTGCTGTCAGCGGCGAGAACTCGGCCGGCTTGTGCACGATCGTGCAACCTGCGGCGAGCGCCGGGGCGATCTTCCACGTCGACAGCATGAACGGCGTGTTCCACGGCGTGATGACGCCGACCGGGCCGATCGGCACGCGGGTCGTGATGTTCAACTGGCCGGGCGCCTGCAGCGTGCGGCCGTCGCGCGCCTCGGGTGCCTTGTCGGCGTAGTAGCGGAAGTTCTCAGCACCGCGCAGGGCCGCCTTGGCCATGAACTTCAGCGACTGGCCGGTATCCATGCATTCGACGAAGGCGATTTCCTCGGCCCGCTTGACGATGGCGTCGGCGATGGCGTGAAGCATCTTCTTGCGGGCATCGCCCGATTGGGCAGCCCATGCCGGAAAGGCTGCCTTGGCTGCCTTTGCCGCCATGTCGATGTCAGCCGCCTTGCCATGCGCCACCCGGGCGAGCGGCTTGAGGTCGACCGGCGAGATGGTCTCGAAGGTCGTGCCGTCGAGCGCAGGCATCGCCTCGCCATTGATGTGGTTGCTGACCCCGCCTGTCTTGAAGCGTTCGAGATAGGCTTCAGCCTTGCGCAGGTTGTTTTCGAAATCTGACATTGAGGTTTCCGTCACTTGTTCCGCAGACGCGGGTGGATGGCGTTGTTTTTCCAGCTCAGTTCGGCGTCGATCTCGCGGATCTCGAGCGAAAGCGCAAAATGAGGTGTGGCGAACAGGGGGGCGAGAAACGCGTTCGCTGCAGCGAAGATCGCTGTGCCGGCACGCTTCTTGTCGGCGGCGGTGCGACCGGCGCCGATCCTGAAGCTCATGTCGATGAAGGCGTTTTCCGGCAGGCGGTCGGCAACCGCATAGGCGTCGGCGCGCAGCGCCCGCACCCTGACGGCGCCATGTTCGAACATGCCGGTGTCGAGGATTGCCTGTGACAGCTCCTCGCACAGCAACGGCATGTCGACGCGACCGTCGAGATTGGCGGAATATTCGAGCGTGAGGTGAGGCAAGGCGTGTCTTCCCACACATGTGGCGTTTTGATATTTAACATGTTAAATAGTTATGCGTGTCGGTGTCAAGGCGGCTGCGACGGAATTCGGCTGATTGCCGTCGCGTGGCGTTGATCCGTCGGGGCGCCGGTATTATCGGAGTAGAGTGGAATGCCGGCCAAGCCGTCGCCTGCCATCAGGAGCTCGCCCTTGCTGCAAAGCACCCGACGTTCGTTGCCAATGTCACTGTTGCGTGCGCGTGAAGTGGTGATGGCCCAGTTCCGGCCCATTCTCGCTCAGCATGGCGTTTCGGAGCAGCAATGGCGCGTCATTCGCGTTCTGGGCGAGCAGAGCCCCCTCGACGCGACGGAACTTGCCGAACGCGCCTCGATCCTGGCGCCGAGCCTGACGCGGATCATCAAAGCGCTCGAAGAACGCAGCCTCATCACGCGCGGCAAGGTCGAAGCCGATGGCCGGCGGGTGATGCTGTCCATCGCGCCGAAAGGGCAGGTCCTGATATCGGAAGTGTCGCCGGAAAGCAGCGCCATCTATGATGACGTCCAAAGGCGTATAGGGCAGGAGCGCTACGAACAGCTGCTCGACCTGCTGGAGGGGCTTATCGATCTTGAGAAGAAGTGACGGTCAGGCGGCTGCGGCAATGTCCCGGCAGGTAGGAGCCATTCGCGCACAAGCGGCTATGACTTCCGCATGATCGCCCTCAAGAAGCTGCGCGAACTGACCCTGACGGCTGCGGCAAGCACTGAGCGGCCATTGCATCTGAGCGCCGCAAGCGGTCTCGTTTGCCTCAGTTCGGCGATGTACGTCGTCGCCGACGACGAACTCCATCTCGGCGTCTTTTCCACGAAGGACGATCGTCCTGGCCAGTTGGTACGGCTGTTCGACGGCGTGCTGCCGGATGCGAAAGCGGTGCGCAAGCGGCAAAAGCCCGACCTCGAAGCACTGACGCTGCTGCCGGCTTTCCCTGGTTTCGCCCATGGCGCGCTGTTGGCTGTCGGGTCGGGCTCGCGGCCCAACCGGCGCCGGGGTGCCGTGCTCGGGCTCGATCCGGTGGGGCGCATTTCAGGCGTGCCGCGAAGCCTCGACCTGTCGGCGGTGCTGGTTCCGCTTACCGACGCCTTCGCCGAGGTCAATGTCGAAGGCGCCGTCGTCGTCAATGATGAACTGCGCCTGTTCCAGCGCGGCAACAAGCAGCATACCGAAAATGCCATCATCCGATATCCGCTTGCGGCGGCCTTCGACGTCTTGACCGGCAGACGTTCCGATGCGCTCAGGCCGATGACAATCGACAGCTTCGATCTCGGCCATGTCGATGGCGTGCCATTGTGCTTTACGGACGCCACGGCGCTGCCCGGTGGCGACATGGTGTTCAGCGCGGTGGCCGAAGACACGGACGACGCCTTCAACGACGGCGCATGTGTCGGGGCTGCCATCGGCATCGTCGGGAACGACGGGCGGCTGCGTTTCGTTCGCCGGCTCGATCGGCCGTACAAGATCGAGGGCATTCACGCTGAGCTCGACGGCAATCGCCTCGACCTTCTGGCAGTCACCGACGCCGACGATCCGGACGTTGCAGCTGCGCTCTATTCGGCGACGATCGCGATCTGATCAAGCCAGGCACGCGATCTCATCCTAGAACCTGTCGAGCGTGACCTGTCTCGTCTAAGCGGCGAAGACGCTGTCGAAATCCTTGAAGCCCTTGACCTCGATCGGATTGCCGGAGGGGTCGAAGAAGAACATCGTGCGCTGTTCGCCGGGTTCACCTTCGAAGCGGATGACAGGCGGAATGTCGAATGCGATGCCGCCTTTTTTCAAACGATCGGCGAGCGCAAACCAGTCGTCGAGCGGCAGCACGATGCCGAAATGCGGCATCATGACGAGGTGCGTGCCGACCTTGCCGGTGCGAGTGACCTCGAACGGCTTGCCGAGATGCAGCGACAGCTGATGGCCGAAAAAATCGAAGTCGACCCAGCTGTCGGTCGAACGCCCTTCGACACAACCGAGCACCCCGCCATAGAAGCCGCGCGCCGCGTCGAGGTCCGTGACGTGAATGGCGAGATGGAACAGTGATTTCATGTCAGATGTTTCCCAGTGTTTGACCGACATCTAGAACGTCCGATAGAAAAGGAAAACTAGGGAATTATTTCTCTCAGCATAAGGAATTCCATTGGATATCCGGTTTCTAAAGAGCCTCGTTGCGGTGGTCGAGACCGGCTCCATCGTTGCCGCCGCGCGGCGGGAACGGCTGACCCCGGCGGCTGTCAGCCAACGCATCCAGGCCCTGGAACGGACGCTCGGCTGCCCGCTTCTGGTGCGAGGTGCGCACACTGCGCGGCCAACGGAAGCCTGCCTTTCGCTGCTGCCGCGTGCCCGCATGCTTGTTCGCGATGCCTCGCTGCTGGTCCATGACCTCGACGCAAGCGGTCTCTCCGGGGATCTCAGGGTAGGGGCGATCTCGACTGTCCTGACCGGGCTTGTTCCTGTGGTGCTGGGCAAGCTGACGGAGTGCGCGCCGTCCCTGAAACTGCGGTTGACACCCGGAACGTCCGAGCATCTCTACGACCAGATGCTCGCCGGCCAGCTTGACGTTGCCGTTCTGGTCGAGCCGCCTTTCGCGCTGCCCAAGCTGCTGGACGCCACGCGCATTTCCCGTGAGCCGCTGGTCTATTTGACGCGCGATGCCGTTGCGCCTGCTGATATCATCGCACATGCGCGGGAATCGCCGTTCATCCGCTACGACCCGTCGTCATGGGGTGGCCGGATCGTCGCCGCCTACATGGAGAAGGCAGGGCTCTATGCCGACGTGCGTTGCGACATGGACGCGCTGGAGACGATCGCGATCCTGGTTGGCAAGGGCATCGGCAGTTCACTTGTGCCACACTGGCCGGGGCTCGTTGCCAACGGGTTCAACATCGTTCCCGTGCCGCACGCGCATGCGCATGAACGTTCATTGTCTTTTCTGGCGCCGAGCGTGCCGCAAAAGCCGAACGCCGTCCGGCTTTTGCGCGATCTGCTTGTCGGGGCGGCGATTGGCTGAGGCTCGGGCGCTGCCGCGTCCGATCGCCTTGCCGATCCAGTCCAGCCTTGCTGCCGGGATCAGGCCAAAATTGTTAACGTTGATGCCGTGGCGACGAGCGGTGAAGCCGGCATTCGCAACGACACCGCCGCGACGCGTGGCAGGAGTGCGTCTGTCCGAAACGCCAACAGCTCTCTGATCGGAGGCCTGAGATGGAGTGCGGTCGGTCGAGGCGGCGCATGAACTGACGTGATATCCGCTCAGATGGCGTCCCGACACGGTGTGCACATGCGCTGCAGCCACTCCATGTCATCTCGGCCAAGCAGGGGGCTCAGCGCCGACCTTACTTCGTCATGATAGGCGTCGAGCCATCGTCTTTCCGACGACGACAGCAGCTCGATGTCGGCGAGGCGCAGGTCGAGCGGCACCAGCGTCAAGCTCTTGAAGGCCATGAAGCCGTCGCCCGCTGCGACAACCTCGACCTGGTTTTCGAGCCGGATGCCGTATTCTTGCGCCTTGTAGTAACCGGGTTCGATTGTGGTCACCATGCCGGGCCGCAAGGCAATCTCGTTGACCCGCTTGTCGAAACGCTGCGGCTGCTCGTGCACCGACAGGAAGTGGCCGACGCCGTGCCCGGTGCCGTGGTCGTAATCGAGGCCGAGGTCCCAGAGCGGGCGCCGGGCGAAGGCGTCGATCTGGTGCCCGCAGGTTCCGGTCGGGAACTTCAACGTCAGCATCGAGATCAGCCCCTTGAGCACGGCCGTATAGGCGCGGCGGATTTCCGGGCTGATGCTGCCCAATGCCGTCGTACGCGTGGCATCGGTGGTGCCGGTCAGGTACTGCCCGCCGCTGTCCAGCAGATAGACATCGGCCGAGGTGATCGGCGTGTTGGTCTCGATGGTGGCGTTGTAGTGACACATCGCGGCATTGCCGGCGGAGGCCGAGATCGTGCGGAAGCTCGGCTCGACGAACAGCCTGCTGTCGCGGCGATAGGTCAGGATGCGCTCTTCGGCCTCCAATTCGCTCACCGGCATGCCTTGGCTTTCGCGCGTGCGGCCGTAGCGGTCGAGCCAGGCCAGGAAACGCACCCAGGCCGCGCCATCCTGCTGATGGCAGTCGCGGAAACCTTGCAGCTCGATGTCGTTCTTTTCCATCTTGGCGAGTGTGATCGGGCTGCGGGTCAGCTTGATCTCGCCGCCACTGTCACGCGCCGCATGGACAACCGCCGACGGCGCGAAACCGGGATCGACGAGCGCTGTTCGCCCCTCGGCGAAGGCCGCGACGCGTTCCAGAAGGCGCGCCGGCTCGGCGATTGCGACCTCGTCGAGCTCCAAATCGGAGAGATCGTTGGGCAGCTTGCGGTGGTCGACCAGCCACTCGGTGCGGCCGTCCTTGTCGAGGATCAGGAAGGAATGCGGCATCGGGTTGAACGCTACGTCGCGGCCACGCACGTTGAGCAGCCAGGAGATGTTGTCGGGTTGGGCCTCGACGAGGAAGTCGGCGCCCTGCGCCGCGACCAACTCCACGATACGACGCTTCTTGTCTGCAACGCTCTCGCCGGAATACTGGCGACCGAAAGCCATGATCGACCCCAGCGGCTTTTCCGGCTGGTCCGGCCAGATCGCATCGACGAGATCGCCCGGGGTCGCGACCCAGCTCCCGCCAGCTGATTCCACGGCGCGACCGCAATCCTGGTCCCAGGTCGAGGGCAAAAGCATCGCATTGAAGCCTATGCGCTGGCCTTCATCTATGTTCTTCGCCAGCCAATCCTTCAGCGGCGCATCGTAGAAATGCTCGACTGTGAAGGTGCCGAGATCGACCTCGTCGCGAACCTGCACCTGGTAGCGGCCGTCGACAAAGATTGCCGCCTTGTCGCGCATGACGATCGCGACGCCCGCCGAGCCGGTGAAGCCGGTGAGGTAGGCGAGCCGGCAGTCATGTGGCGCGCAATACTCGCTCTGGTGCTCGTCAAAGCGCGGCACGACGTAGCCGTCGAGCCCTTCTTCGGCGAGCTTGTGGCGCAGCGCTTCAACGCGGCCGGTCATGTCCAGCCTGTCGGTCGGTGTCATGTCGTCTGTCCTTGATCTGCAGATGGTCGCGGTCACACCGCTGATATGGTTTCGGCGAAGTGGCAGGCGGCCATGCCGGCGCCGACAGGTCGCAGCGCCGGCTTTTCGATACGGCAGCGCTCGGCGGCATGCGGGCAGCGCACATGGAACGGGCAGCCCGGAGGGATGTCGAGCGGGCTCGGCAACTCGCCTGACAGCGCCGGCGCGCGCTTGCGGTCGGCCGGATCGAGCGACGGTGCCGCAGCCAGCAGGGCCTGCGAATACGGATGGCGCGGCCGCGAGAACAGCGCCTCGGACGGGCCGACCTCGACGATGGCGCCGAGATAGATCACCGCGACCCGGTGCGAGACGTGGCGCACCAGCCTGAGATCATGCGCAACGAACAGCACCGTCAGTCCGAGATTGTCCTGCAGCTCGAGCAGAAGGTTGACCACCTGCGCCTGAACCGAGACGTCGAGCGCTGACACAAGCTCGTCGGCGACGAGACAGATCGGCTCGAGCGACAGCGCACGCGCGATGCCGATGCGCTGGCGCTGCCCGCCGGAGAATTCGTGCGGGTACTTGTCGGCGGCACCCTCAGGCAGGCGCACGAGATCGAGCAACTCATCTATGCGCCGCTCGATGGCAGCGCCTTCGCGCATCCTGTGCACCGAGATCGCCTCGCGCAGCGTATCGCGCACCGTCATGCGCGGGTTGAGCGAGGTATAGGGGTCCTGGAACATCATCTGGACGCGCTTGTTGTAGGCGCGGCGTTTCGGTCCCTTGAGTCCGACGACGCTCTCACCCTCGAACAGAATGTCGCCGCCGCTCGGCTGGTGCAGTCCGGCGATACAGCGCGCCAGGGTCGACTTGCCGCAGCCGGACTCGCCGACGATGCCAAGCGTCTCGGCAGCCATGACGTCGAGATCGACGCCGTTGAGCGCCGACACGACCTGGCGCGGGCGGCGGGCGATGGCATCGGATAGCGAGCGTGGCTTTTCGAAGCGCATGGTGAGGTCGCGGATGGACAGCAGCGGCTTGGCCGGCTCCATGGTCAGCATGTTCATGACGCCGCCTCGTGTTGACGGAAGTGAGCGAGCGCCTCGGCGCGACGATGACAGGCCACCTGGTGATGCTGGCCGACGGCGGCAAGCGGGGGACGAACATCGCCGCATTCCAAACCGGCGACCGGACACCGCGCGGTGAAGGCGCAGCCCGGAGGCAGCGCGGTGAGGGACGGCGGTGCGCCGGGGATCGAGTAGAGCGGCGTGCGTGGGGCGACGTCGCGCGGGATCGAGCGCAAGAGCCCCAGCGCGTAGGGATGGCCGGCGTCGCCGATCACCTGGGTCGTCGTCCCCAGTTCGCACAGCCTGCCGCCATACATCACCGCCACCCGGTCGCAGGTCTGTGCCACCACGCCCATGTCATGGGTGACGAGGATCACCGCCATGCCGAGATCGCGGCTCAAAGACTGAATCAGGCGCAGGATCTGGTCCTGGATCGTAACGTCCAGCGCCGTCGTCGGCTCGTCGGCGAGCAGCAGCTGCGGGTTCGACGCCAACGCGATGGCGATCATGACGCGCTGGCGCATGCCGCCAGAGAACTCGTGCGGATAGTCGCCGAGCCGGTTGCGTGCAGCGGGGATGCCGACCATCTCAAGCAGTTCGACGGCCTTGGTCTTGCGGGCGCGGGCGTCGAGGTCGGTATGGGTGGCGAGGTTTTCGGAGATCTGCAGCCCCACCGTGAGCAGCGGATTGAGCGAAGACATCGGCTCCTGGAAGATCATTGCGATCTCGCGGCCGCGCACCTTGCGCAACGCCGCTTCGTCGAGCGTTGCGAGATCGCGGCCCTTCCAGAGGATTTCGCCGCCGACGCGGCCACGCGGACGGACGATGCCGAGGATCGAACGCAAGGTGATGCTTTTGCCCGAGCCGGATTCGCCGACGAGGCCGAGGATCTCGCCGGCCTTGACGCTGAAGGAGACGTCGTCGACGGCGATCAGCGGCCGTTCTCGCGAACCAAATTCGGTTCTGAGGTGGCGCAGTTCGAGCACCGTATGTTGCCTTGGTACGGTCATCTCAGCGCCCCTTCGCTCGCAGCAGGTCGGCCAGCGCGTCGCCGAGCAGGCTGAAGCCGAGGCCGGTGAGCACGATGGCGACACCAGGCATCAGGCTCATCCACCAGGCCGTCAGCAGGAAGTTGCGCCCCTCCGAGATCAGCACGCCCCATTCGGCCGCCGGCGGCTGCGCGCCGAGGCCGAGATAGCCGAGCGACGAGCCGAGCAGGATGGCCAGCGCCATGTCGGTCATCCAGTAGACGATTACAGGCGAAATCGCGTTGGGCAAAAGGTGGCGGAAGATGATGCGGCGGTCGGAAAAGCCGAGCACACGACCGGCGGCGGCGTAGTCGTTGGCCTTCTGCGTCATGATCTCGGCGCGGGTGAGCCGGGCGTAATAGACCCAGTTCACCATGGTGATGGCAATGTACATGTTGACCAGGCCCGGCCCGAGCACGGCGACGATGGCGATGACCAGCACCAGGAACGGGAAGGTGATGATGGCATCGACGCAGCGCCCGAAGATGGTGTCGGCGATGCCCCCGTAATAGCCGACGAAGGCGCCCGCCGTGACGCCGATGGTCAGCGCGAAGATGGTGGCAAGCAGCGCCATCTGCATGTCGACACGGTAGGCCCAGATGACGCGTGAAAGAACGTCGCGGCCGAAATTGTCGGTGCCGAATGGATGGGCGAGGCTCGGTGGTTGCTGGATCGCCGTCATGTCGAAGGCGAGCGGATCGTAGGGTGCAAAGACCTGCGGACAGAGCGCCAGCAGGATCGAACAGGCGATGATGGCGAAGCCGATGACAAAGGACGGCCGGGCGAAGGCACGGCCGAGGAAGGCCAGCAAGCGGTTTGGCCTGCGCTGTGAAGTGTGACCGAGTGCACTCATGACTTGCGAAGCCTCGGATCGAGCAGCGACTGGACGACGTCGGTGAGCAGGAAGACGACCGAGACCATCACTGCGAAGGTCAAGGTCAAGCCCTGGATCAGCGGATAGTCGCGGGCAAAGATCGCTTCCAGCATCAGGCGGCCGACGCCGGGAATGGCAAACACCGTCTCGGTCACCAGCGTGCCGCTCATCAGGTTGCCGATCGACAGGCCGAGCAGGGTCACCGTCGAGACCAGCGCATTGCGCAGCACGTGGCGGGTCATGACGATGCGCGGCGTAAGCCCCTTGGCGCGGGCGAACTGGACATAGTCGGCGTCGAGCACCTCGATCAGCGAGGCGCGCAGGTTTCTGACGATGATGGCGGAGGTGTAGAGTGCCACGCTCAACGCCGGCAGCATCAGATGGTGCAAATTGCCGAGGAAGGTCGTGCCATAGCCGCCGACGGGGAACCAGCGCAACTGCGCGGCAAGCACGGTCAAAAGCACCAGCCCGATGTAGAACACCGGCATCGACAACCCGACCTGGAAGACGCCGCGGATGACGACGTCAGTCGTGGTGTTGGCACGCATGGCGGCAAGAAAGGCGAGTGGCCCGGCCAGGAGCACAGCAAGTGCAACGGCGTAGAGCGACAGGAAGATGGTGGTCGGCAATCGGCTGAGGATCACCTCGCTCACCGGCGCCTTCATCATGATCGAGCGGCCGAGATCACCTGACAGCGTGTTCTTGACGAAGACCATGAACTGCACTGGTAGCGGCTGGTCGAGGCCGAGATTGCGGCGGATCTGCACGACCTGCGCATCGGTCGCCTTGGCCTCGGCCATGGCGATGGCTGGGTCACCGGGAAGCATGCGCACGAGCAGAAAGATGAAGACCATGACCAAAAGGAAGGTCGGGATGATCTGCAGCAGCCGCGCCACGAGATATGAGAGAGAGGGCATTGGCTTCGCCTCGAAACACTCGCCTTGCAAAGAGGCGCGCCGGACGGATAGCCCGTCCGGCGCGCAGCGGTCACGCTTGGGTTACTTGGCGCGCCAGGCTTCCGAGAAGTCGTTGGCACCGAGCGGGGTCTGAACGTAATTCTCGAGCGACTTCGACACGGCGACTGCGAAGGGCGTCTCATAGAGGAAGAGCAGCGGCGCTTCTGCGGCGTAGATTTCCTGCATGCGCTTGTATTCGTCCTTGCGCTTGGCTGGATCGACTTCGGAGTTCGACGCCTCGAACAGCGTGTTGAATTCCTGGTTGTTCCAACCTGTGCCGACGGCCTGGCGCTGTTTGTAATAGCCGAGCCATCCAGTGACCTGGGCAGGGTCGTTGACGTCGTTGGCCCAGCCATAGGTGTGGATGTCGAACTCGCCATTGCGGTTCTTGGCGCCGCGCGTCGGGTTGTCGACCTGCTCGACCTTCAGATTGACGCCAAGCGGCGCCCACATCTGCTGCAGCGCGGTGAACAGCGTGGCGTCGTCGGCGCTGCCTGCGAGCGTGGTGAAGGTGATGTCGAGGCCGCCATCGGCGCCCGCTTCAGCCAGCAACTGCTTGGCCTTTTCCGGGTTGTAGGGATAGAGCGGCTCCGGTCCATAGTGCAGCTGGGTTGCTGCCGACATCAGCGAGGTCATTGGCTTGCCGGTGTCGAAGGTCACCAGCTTGATCAGCATGTTCTTGTCGGTAGCGTAGTTCAGCGCCTGGCGCACCTTGAGGTCGGCGAGCGGGTTCTTCGAGCCGTCCTTGCGGGTGTCGCGGGTATTGATCGGCGCGTAGATGATGCGGGTCGAGGGAAATAGCTCCATCTTCAGACTGGCGTCGCCGCTGAGTTCGCCGACACGGGCGAACGGAATGAATTCGGCGACGTCGACCTCGCCGGCCTGAAGCTTGAGGATGCGGGTGGCGTCATCTGGAATGACGACGAAATCGACGCCATCGAGATAGGGCAGCGACTTGCCGTCCTCGCCGGCGCGCCAGTAGTTCGGGTTCCTGGCGAAGCTCATGCTCGAACCGGCAACCCGGCTCTTCATCGTGAAAGGCCCTGACGTCACCGGGTTGTTGTCGAAATAGGCCTTGGCCTTTTCCTGGTCGTTGCTGCCTGATGCCTTTTCAAACGCCGCCTTGGAGACAATTCCGGTGTTGAAGGTGGCGAGGATCGAGGGGATCGTCGGATCGGGTTGCTTCAACGACAGCGTGACCTTGCCGCCCTCTGCCGTCACCTTTTCGACCGAGCCGAGCAGGCCGCCCCATGGCCCGTCGGGATTGCGGGCGCGATCGAGCGAAAAGACAACGTCGTCGCCCGTGATGGCCGAGCCATCGGAGAATTTCAGGCCGTCGCGCAGCTTGAGCGAGATCGATTTGCCGTCGCCGGCGACCGCGTAGCTTTCGGCCAGGCCGGGCTCGATCGCGCCGTCGGCGCCGTTGCGCAGCAGCGTCTCATACAGGCTGGTGATCATCCACAGGTCGGGATTGCGGTCGGCCCAAACCGGGTCGATGACGGTGGAGTCGTCATAACGGGCAAAGGTCATCGAGCCGCCGCGCTCGATCGCCAAAGCCGACGTCGCGGCGCCAAATCCCAGAGCTGCGCCGAGCAAAAGCGGCAAAAAGCGTTTCATGTCTTCTCCTCCTCTTGGCCTGCCGGCAATGCCGGCGCTACGCCTCGACGACCAGTTTGGATATTTTATCCAATCTTGCCGGACAATATTCTTTGCGTCCGGATTGCCGCGAAGGCATTGTCTAGTTCCCCATCAAAGCGGCGGCGCGGTGACCATTTGGCTTGCGCAACCAACTTTAGCTGGACTAAAGTTCATCGAAATTGTGAAGTCAAGCGGAAAGACAGTGATGCCCCTCGATATCGATGACGCGGCCGCAGGCACCGGGGACGCGCCGCATCCGGACATGCCTGCCGCCGCTTCGATCGGACAGATGTTGCGGGCGCGCCGCAAGCTGATCGGCAAGACCATGAAGCAGGTCGCGGCCGAGGCGGGCCTGACCGAAGGCTTCATCAGCCAGATCGAGCGCGGGATTTCGACGCCGTCGCTGATTTCGCTCTACAATGTCGCCAACGCGCTCGAGACCAGCGTCGACACCTTCCTGTCGCAACCGCCGGAGCATTCCCACTCGATGGTCTCCCATGCCGGTGCGCGCCGCGGCTACAATGTCGAGACCAAGGAGCGGGTCTATGAACTGCTCGAACGCGGCTTTCCCGGTGCCCAGCTCAATGGCTGCATCACCCACATGCCACAAGGCTATGCCTCGGAAATCACGACCCATCAGGGCGAGGACTTTCTTTATCTGATCGAGGGCGAGATGCTCTACGAGATCGATGGCAAGGAGTACCTGCTCAAGGCCGGCGACACGCTGCACTTCCCTGCTTCGCTGCCGCACCGTGCCCGCAACGTCGGCCCGGGTCCGGCGCGCGAGCTCTGGGTCGGCACCACGCGCATCATCTCCGAGACCTGACCCTACTGCTTTCGCGGCCAGGTGTCGGCGAGCCGGTAGCCTGCCGGCCAGGGATCGTCGGGATCGAGCATCACCTGGTGGGTTCCGGTGATCCAGGCGCGTCCGGAGATTTCCGGAACGATCGCCGGCCGGCCGGCGACTGACGTCTCGCCGACGATGCGGCAATCGAAGGTCGAATCGATGATCGAATGGCCGCTGAAACGCTGGCCGACCTTCATCAGTCCGCGTGCGTGCAGCACGGCCATGCGTGCCGAGCAGCCGGTGCCGGTCGGCGAGCGGTCGAGCTTGGCGGGCTGGATGACGACGGTGTTGCGGCCATGCAGGACGCCGTCCCTTTCTTCGACCGGAAGCGCCAACTGGCAAAACGAGATGTGGTCCCATTCGTGGTTCTCGGGATGCGAGAAGCCGAGCTGTTCATTGGCGGCGCGGGTGATCCTTATGCCGGTTTCGGCCAGCTCGCGCGCCTCGTCGGGCGTGACGGAAAATCCCAGCGCCTTCGCATCGGCGATGACGAAGCTGTCGCCGCCGTAAGCGGTGTCGACGGTCAGCGTGCCCAGGCCCTCGACCTCGAGCTTTGCGTCCAGCCTGTCGGCGAAGGACGGCACGTTGGTGACCGTGATCCGCTCGGCCTTGCCATTGCGGCAGCTGGCCACGACGTCGACAAGGCCGCCCGGCGCTTCAAGGACAAATCGCGTCTCCGGCTCCTGCATCGGCACGATGCCGCTGTCGAGCAGCACAGTCGAAACGCAGATCGAGTTGGACCCAGACATCGGCGGCGTGTCTTCCGGCTCCATGATGATGAAGCCCATCGCGGCACGCGGATCCTTGGGCGGCACCAAAAGATTGATGTGGCGGAACACGCCGCCGCGCGGCTCGTTGAGCACGAAATTGCGCAGCGTCTTGTCCTCGGCGATGAAGCGCCGCTGTTCCCATAGCGTCTCGCCAGGCGGCGACGCGACGCCGCCGACGATGACGTCGCCGACCTCGCCCTCGGCGTGGCACGACACGATATGGATCACCTTGCTTGTGCGCATCCTTCGCCTCCCCGTGAATTCGCCTTGTCGGCTTCCGGTACGATACCGGTCGCGTTGCCGTATCGTGCCTTAGCCGCTCGCACCTTGGCACCCATAGAAACATCGGATCCAATATACAATCTGGAATATGCAATTGTGCGGGAAGAAAATGCTGGGCATGTTGCCCCGCGCCGTTGCAGCACCTATCACCGAGGCTTGGCCGTTTGCCGCAATCCCGCAAGGTTGGACCGCAATGAAACTGGAGACCGTCGATATCAGGCAGGCCGCATCGGCGGCCGATATCGTCTACGAGGCGCTGCGCAAGGCGATCATCGAGGGTGACCTCGCCGAAGGCGAAAACCTGAGGCAGGACCAGATCGCCTCGATGTTCAACACCAGCCGCATCCCGGTGCGCGAGGCGCTGTCGCGGCTCGAGCAGAACGGCCTGATCACCACGCAGCGCTACAAGGGCGCAGTCGTTGCAGGCTTGTCGATCGAGGAGATCGAGGAGATATTCGAGTTCCGTGCGCTGATCGAGGCCGAGGTCATCCGACTGGCCGTGCCGAGGTTGACCGGTAAGACCCTCGACGCGGCCCGACGCCACTGCCAAGCGTTCGACAGCGAGGCCAATTCGGCGATGTGGGGCGAGATCAACCGCAACTTCCACTACAGCCTCTACGAGGCGGCGCGACGGCCCTACTACCTGCAGATCGTGCGGGCTTCGCTCGACCGCATCGACCGCTATTTGCGCGCCCAGTTGACGCTGACCAACGGCATGAGCCGGGCACGGCGCGAGCACAAGGGTATTCTCGATGCCTGTATCGCGGGCGATGCCGACAAGGCTGCCGAGCTCACCCGCGACCACATTCTCGGCGCCGGCCGCGCCCTGGTGACGTTCCTCGAGGAAACGCGCGGCAGGAACGACTGAGAGGGGCCTGCCGTCGCAGTGCCCGTCCGGGGTGGCGCCTCTGGATGGCCATACGTTAGATTGAGCGTTTCCACGAAGGCGGCCACGACGATGAGGGCAGATTGGCCAGGATAGGTATCTTGTCGGCGCTCGTGCTGTCGGCCATGTGCACGCTCGCATCGCTTGCCGGCGCTGTCTGGGCGGCGGAGCGTCGTGACCTCGTCGTGGTCACTTCCTATCCGCCATCCTTCATCGAGCCGTTCCAGAGGGCCTTTGAGCGCCGCAACGCCGACATCCGCCTCGTCGTCATCCAGCGCAACACGGCAAGCGCCAGCCGCTTCATCATCGAGAAGACGGAAGTTGCCGCCGACATCTTCTGGGCTTCCGCCGCCGATGCCTTCGAGCTGCTGAAGCGGACAGGTGAACTGCGACCGATCGCGCCGCGGCCAACCGGCGCACCTGCCAGGGTACTCGGTTATCCGGTCGACGATCCCGGCGGCTACTATCTCGGCTTCGCCTTGTCGGGCTATGGCTTCGTCTACAATCCATCCTATCTCGCGCAGCACGCCCTGCCGGTCCCGCGCGACTGGCAGGACCTGATCAAGCCGGTCTATTCGGGACACATCGGCATCACCTCGCCGTCGCGCTCGGGCACGACGCACCTGATCGTCGAAGCGCTGCTGCAGACCTACGGCTGGGATCACGGCTGGGCGCTGCTGTCGCAGTTGGGCGGCAACCTGTCGACGGTCACGGCGCGCAGCTTCGGTGTTGCTTCCGGCGTCGCGCAGCGGCGCTTCGGCATCGGTATCACCATCGACTTCCTGGCGCGGGCACCGGATCTGGCCAATGCCGACAATGTCTTCATCACGCCACGCAATGCGGTCTTCGTGCCCGCAAGCATCGCCATCCTGTCGCGTTCGCGCAACATCGAGGGCGCGGAGCGCTTCGTCGATTTCGTTCTTTCGGAGGAGGGCCAGAAAATCCTGCTCACGCCGGCAGTCGGTCGCATTCCCGTGCTGGCGTCGTTGAACGGAGGGCTGCTGCCGCAGCAGGCTGGCGACGGCCTGCTGAAGTACCACAGCTTCGACCCATCCGCCTCGGCAGCGCGATATGGACTCGTCAACCTCATGTTCGACGATTACATCGTGCGCCGCCGGGCAATGCTCGCGCGGTTGTGGAAGCGGCTTACCGATCTGGAGACGGCAAACATTGACGATCCGCAACGGCAAGAGATGCTGGGGAGGGCCCGTGCCTTGCTGAGCATGCCGCCGCTCTCGGCAGAGGAGATGACGAGCCTTGCCGACCCACTGAAGACGGAATGGCCGCGCGGGGCGGTGCGCTCGCCCGAGCAGCAGGCATTCGCCCGCGCCTTGCGCAGCACCATCGAGCAAAACCTGGCTGCTGCAGAAAGCCTGATCATGACTGCGTCGCGTGATCCCGACAGTCTGCGTTATCAGCCATGGCGGCAATGATGGCGGTCGATCATCCCGGCGCTGCCGCAACCCGCGACTGGCGCTTTGGCATCGGCGCCCGCCTCGCTCTGGCCTTCATTGCCATTGTCGGCCTTGCCGTGGGCGCCTGCGTCGTCGGCTGGCTGTCTTACGAACGCCTGTCCGGAGAGCTGTCACGGATCGCCAACGAACAGATGCCGCAACTGGCTTACTCCTCCCGCCTCTCAACGGCGGGCGCCGACATCGGCTCGGTCACGGCGGTGTTGGCGGGGGCCGAGACGCGCAGCGAGTTCAACGAGATCCGCGCCATCTATGCCGAGCGGTTGAAGCTGCTGCAGTCATTGCTGGCCGAAAGCGATTCCAACTCGCCGGTCGGCGCCTTGCTGCCGCTTGCCAACGGGATCAACGACAATCTGCGTCAGATCGATGTCGCCGCCGGCAAGCGTTTCACACTTCTGGAGGCCATGCGCTCGGATATCGACGAACTCAGATGGGTGCAGGCCGACCTGCTCGACGAAGCCGAGCCGCTGGTCGAGGATATCCGTTTCAACATCGAGGCCGAAACACGTAACAGCCAGGGAGCGGCAGCGCTGGCCGAACAGCGCAAGAGTGAAGCGCTGCTGACTGCCGTGTCGCAGGCCAATCTGGCGACAGGCCTCATCGGTCGGCTGGTGAATGCCACCACGGCCGAGGAGGTGCAGGAAACCAACGCCTTCCTCGGCGACAGCGCCGACGAACTGGCCAACCGGCTGGGAACGCTTGGCAACTGGCCGGACAGCATCACCGTGCGCCAGTTGAGCGGCCGCATCCTTGAGCAATCCAACGCCCAGACCGGGATCCCGAACCGCAAGCGCTCGGAGATGATCGAGGCGGCCAGGCTGACCGAGCTTGCCGGCCAGAACGGTCGGCTGGTCGACGAGCTCGGCCGCAAGATCGCAGCCGAAGTCGTGGCGATCGAGGCAAGTGCCAATGCCGCCGCCAAACGTGCCGCTGCGGCCATCGACACCGGGCGCAAGCTGCTGGCGGCGATCGCCGTCCTGTCCGTGGTGCTGGCGTTGGGGATCGGCATCTTCTACGTCCAGCGCAACCTGCTCAGCCGCATTCGCTTGCTTGCTGACGAAGCTGGCGCCATCAGCAGCGGCAGGCCGACGGCCGCAGCATTGCCCGAAGGCGCCGACGAACTCGGCGATCTCGCCCATGCGCTGACGATGTTCCGGCAAACCCGCGACGAGCTTGTCCAGTCGGCAAAGCTCGCTGCCCTCGGCCAGATGGCCGCCGGTATCGGCCACGAGCTCAACCAGCCTCTGGCTGCCATCCGCGCCCACATCCACAGCGGCTCGACGCTGATATCGCGCGGCAAGGGCGAGCAGGCGCTGGTCAACCTGGACAAGATCAAGGCGCTGACCGGCCGGATGGCCGACCATATCAGCCACATCAGGCGCTTTGCCCGCCGCCCGGACGCGAAGCTCAGGCCGACTGACATCTCCTCCTGCGTGCGCGATGCGCTTGCGCTGCTTGAGCACCGCTTCGAAGAGGAAGGCGTCGTTCTCGACGTCAGCCTGCCCGACGCTGGTCGGGCCAATGTGATGGCCGAGCCGGTGCGGCTCGAACAGGTCGCGGTCAATCTGGTTGCCAATGCGCTCGACGCCGTCAAGGGCCAGCCCGAGAGGCATGTCAGTGTCCTGGTGGAACCAGACGGGGCGGGTGCCCGCCTGATCGTCGGCGATACCGGCATGGGCATCGCGCCAACCGATGTCGGTGCGGTGTTCGATCCGTTCTTTACCACCAAGCCGGTCGGGTCCGGCCTCGGGCTCGGCTTGTCGATTTCCTACAACATCGTCAAGGATTTCGGCGGCGACATTTCGATCCTTGAGACCGGTCCGCAAGGCACCCGCTTTCTTGTTAGCCTGAAAGGACCTGAATGACGCCCGACATCATCCTGATCGATGACGACGCCAATGTGCTTGACGCCTGCCGCGAAGTGCTGGAGCTCGAAGAGCTGCGCGTGGCAGCGCATGGGTCGGTCAAATCGGCGCTCGCCGGATTGAGGGCAGACACCTCGGCCGTCATCGTTTCGGACGTGCGCATGCCCGATCATGACGGCTTCGATCTGGTGGCGGCGGTACGCAAGATCGACCGCGAAATTCCCATCATCCTGATGTCTGGCCATGGCGACATTCCGATGGCGCTGCGGGCGATGCGCGACGGTGCCTGGGACTTTCTCGAAAAGCCCGCCGATCCGCTGCACCTGATCGAGACGGTGCGCCGGGCCCGTGAACACCGGCATCTTGTCATCGAAAACCGGCAGCTTCGGCTGTCGTCGGAGACGGACGCCTGGGAGACGCGGCTGATCGGGCATTCCGCGCCGATGGTCGCCTTGCATGAGAAGCTGAAGCGGATCGCAGGTGCTGCGACCGACGTCCTGGTCATCGGCGAAACCGGCACCGGCAAGGAAGTGACGGCGCGCGCCATCCACGATTTCAGCGGTCGCAAGGGGCGCTTCGTTGCGGTCAATTGCGGGGCAATCCCCGAGACCATGCTGGAAACCGAGCTTCTCGGCCACGAGGCCGGCGCCTTCACCGGCGCCCGCGAGCGCCGGATCGGCAAGATCGAACACGCCAGCGGCGGCACGCTGTTTCTCGACGAGATCGAATCGATGCCGCTCGTCGCCCAGGTACGGCTGCTGCGCGTGCTCCAGGAGCGGGTCATCGAGCGGCTTGGCTCGAATGTCGAGCTGCCTGTCGATATCAAGGTCGTCGCGGCGACCAAGGCGGACCTGCATCAGCTGGCACGGCAAGGCAAGTTCCGCGAGGATCTTGTCTTCCGTCTCGATATCGCCCGCGTCGAGATTCCGCCGCTTGCCGCCCGCAAGAGCGATGTCGGCCTGCTGTTTCGCCATTTTCTCGGACTCGCTGCCAAGCGCCAGGGACGAACGGCCCCCAAGGTGGAAGCTGCCTGGCTGGCCGAGCTCGAAAGCAGGCCGTGGCCGGGAAACGTTCGCGAGCTTCGCAACGTCGCCGAGCGTTTCATGCTTGGTCTGGAAGATCATGCGATGTTCGACAGGCCAGCCGGCAACAGCGACAGCCTCGAGGCGCGGATGGACCGGCACGAACGGGCCGTCATACTCGACAGCCTGGCTCATCACGACGGCCGGATCGGCGCCACGGCCGACACGCTCGGCATTTCGCGCAAGACGCTTTATCTCAAGATGCGCAAGTTCGGCATCTCGGTGGCCGGCGAGGGCGAAGGCGACTAGACTAGCTGTTTGGTCCCGGAGTGTGGCGGGAGGCAGTCAAGCTGATCCTTCATTCCGGGAGAAGCTATGGGACAGATACTCCGCGGCAGTGCCACGACCACGCACGCCATCCGAGCAGCGATACAGCGATCGAACGCTCCGCTCAACGAGCTAGCCGTGCAGCACGACCTAAATCAGAAATCTGTTGCCACGTGGCACAACGGGCTTTTGTCCACGATGCGCCGATGGGGCCGATGACCGTGCAAGCCGCCAATTGAGAGGCGACGGTCGTTGCCTTTCGTAAGCATACGCTGCATCCTCTGGATGACTTCCTCTATGCGCTGCGGGAGGCAACCGGTTCGGCGGTATCACTACGAGACTCACCGCCAACTCTGAAGATCACCTTGCCGCCTTCCTCGAAGGCTACAATATTCGTCCGACCCCTCAAGACCCTTCGCGGTCTTGCATCCTTCGAAGCCATCTGTACGGACTGGGCCTATCAGCCAGATCGCTTCCGGTTCGACCTGGTCCACTTGACCTCGGGACTGAACACCTAGTCTAGGATCGCTTTCAGGAACTCACGTGTTCTCTCTTCACTTGGATCGGTGAAAAGCTCGTCCGGCGTCCCTTCCTCGCGGATTTGCCCGCGGTCGAAGAAGCAGACACGGTCGGATATCTCGCGTGCAAACCGCATCTCGTGGGTTACGAGCAGCATGGTCAGGTCGTGTTCTTCAGCAAGCCGGCCGATAACCGTAAGCACCTCACCCACCAATTCAGGGTCGAGCGCCGACGTTGGTTCATCAAACAACAGGATACTGGGCCTCATCGCAAGTGCACGCGCTATACCGACACGTTGCTGCTGTCCCCCAGACAGCTGATGCGGGAATTTCTTCGCCTGATCGGCAAGACCTACCAGATCCAGCAGTTCCTCGGCGCGTAGCTGTGCCTCCTTCTTGCCAAGGCCAAGTACTTTTACAGGAGCTTCGGTAATGTTGCGCATCACCGTCATGTGAGGAAACAGGTTGAACTGTTGAAACACCATGCCCAGTTTGGAGCGCATTCGGCGCAGATGCGCTTCGCTGGCCGGCAGGAGGGAGCCCTCGCGCAGTTCATGCCATAGTGGTTCGCCGTCGACATGGACAACGCCGCCATCAATCCCCTCGAGCGTCATCAGGATACGCAGCACCGTCGACTTGCCTGACCCTGAAGGGCCGATGATCGAGACCTTTTCGCCCTTCTTGACCTCGAAATCGAGCTCGTCGAGCACGGTGAGGTCGCCAAAACGTTTGACCACCTTGTCGAATCTTATGATGGCATCGGTCATTTCAGCGGAAGTCCTTGCTTGGGAAGGTAGGTGTCGAGAACGCGGACGCCGGCCGAGGCCACAAGAGTCATGACGAGATAAAGGCAGCCAACCAGCGACAGCGGTACGAGATAGTCGAAGGTGCGGTCGCCGATGATCTTGGCGACATTGAGCATTTCGAGAACAGTCACAACCGACAGCACCGGAACGTCCTTCATGATTGAGACCAGATAATTGCCCATTGCCGGCACGATGCGCGGCACTGCCTGCGGCACGACAATGTGGGTAAAGGTGTTGGCGGCCGATAGGTTGAGCGCACGGGCCGCCTCGCGCTGGTCTCTGCCTACTGCCTCGATGCCGGCGCGGTAGACTTCCGAAGTATAGGCACTGTACTGGATGCCCAAGGCGAGCGCCCCGGTCATGAAAGCCGGCAGCACGATGCCGTATTCGGGCAGCACGTAGTAGAGGAAGAACAACTGTACCAGCAGTGGTGTGTCGCGAATGAATTCGGTGACGAGTCGTGCCGGCCAGGCAATGAACCGCGACCGCGCGCTCTTGAGAACGGCAAGAAAGAGCCCGAGCACCAATGCGACGAAGAAGCCGAGTACGGTTGCCTGAATTGTCACCCACATGCCGACCAGCAGGATAGGCAGGATGGAGATGGCAAAGTTCAACGGGTTCGTCAGGTCCCATTCGAAGCCGAAAAGCATGGAACTAGCTCCCCACCATGCGCCATCGACCGGCGAAGCGTTCGATAAGGTGCATGACAACTGTGACCACCAGAGCCATGCCGAAATACATCAACAGCAGCAACGTGTAGATTGTCGTGCTGTCTTGGGTGAAGTTGCGAATCTGTTCGGCGCGGAAGGTCAGATCGCCGAGGCTTATCAGTGAAACAAGCGCAGTATCCTTGAGGTTCTGTACAGCCAGATTGCCAAACGAAGGCATCATCTCGGGAATTGCCTGCGGGATGACGATGTTGAACAGTGTCTGCCTTGGGGTGAAGTTAAGGGCACGCGCCGCTTCGCGCTGGTTCTGGTGGACAGACTGGATGGCGCCGCGCACGACTTCGGCACCGTAGGCGCCGATATTGAGGCCAAGTGCCAGCACGCCGGCAACCACTGGCGGCAGCCGCAGGTCTATACCGATCGCCATGCCTGCCAAGGGCAGAGCGAAATACAGCCAGAATAGCTGCACGAGCAACGATGTACCGCGGAAGAGTTCGATATAGCCGACCGAGACGCTCTTGATTGCCATGTTGGACGACAGCTTGCCGATGCCGAAGACAAAGGCGAGAACCCCGCCCAAGATCGTGGAATAGACGGTGAGTTGGACCGTGACCCACGCGCCCTCCGCCAGGGGAAGGAGATATTCAGACCAGTGCATGAGTTGATCCTGCGGGAAAGGTGATCAGAACCGAAAAGGCGGGTACCGTGGCACCCGCCTCGATCGCGTCTATGCCGTCAGCTTAGTCGGCGCTGCAAAGATCGGCTGTGGTGTGAGCAGTCGATCCCGAAACGTCAGCTTCGGTGAACCCGTAACCGGTTACGATCTCCTTCCACTCCGGCATTTTCTTGAACTCGGACAGCGCGTCATTCACGGCATCACGCAGGCTTTCGTTGCCGCTGGCGAATGTGAACCCGCCCCAACTGCGAACCTCTTTGCCGTTCACCACCGGATCGGCAAAGTCGGACGCCACTTCCACGCCGTCGTTCTGGCTGGCCAGTCCGCTCACCGTCAGGCTGGTCGCGGCATAGGCATCAGCCCGTCCGGTTGAAACCGTTGAGATTGCATCGGCGTTGGAGGCGATGGTCACCAGATTACCTTCGGCAACGCCCAGCGCCTGCATCATCTCCAACTGGTCGGCACCCGCCATGATCGCAACCTTGAGCGCGGAATTCTTGGCGAAATCTTCATATGTCTTGATATCCTTCGGGTTGCCTGCAGCAACCAGAAGTCCTTCGCCGTAGGAGGTATTGGGTTCCGAGAAGAGGACCGTCTTGCAACGGTCGGGCAGGATAGCCATCTCGGCCGCCACCATGTCGAAGCGATCCGCCTGAAGGCCGGGGATAAGCGAAGAGAAGCTGGTCGTCACCCATTCGATCTTTTCGATGCCGAGTTTTTCCATCAGCTTCTTGGCAACCGTGGGGCCGGCGCCGAGGGCCTCGCCCTTGGGGTCGACATAGCCATAGGGGATCTCATTGGCGACAGCGATGCGGATCGTGCCCGACTTCTTGATCTGCTCGAGCGTCGCGGCATTGGCCAAGGTAAGGGCGAGTGCGGACATGGCAACGCCCGAAAGCGCCGTCAGTACAGTTCTTCCGAATCCGGTCATCTCTCATACTCCTGTTGTTTTGATATGCGTCGGTATTGTGGAGCCTGGATCAGCTTCGCCGATCGATCGCTCCCGAAGTCAGGCCGCGGCATTCAGCGGGGACACGCAGTCGGTAGCCGCCAGTTGCCGTGTTTCGATAAGCTCCCGATGCAGGCTTGTGACGGCCAGCTCGAAGTCGGCTTCCTCAATGATCACCTGAAGGTCCACCTTGCGGACCAGTGCATGGACGCCGAGCGGCGCGATCTCAGCCTTCGCCAAAGCGTCGATGGCGCGCGCGAGTATGGTGGGGTCTGCGATGTTGCGCCCGATGGCCGAGATCAGCGCGACCTTTCGCAGTGTGATCTCCGCGTTAGGGTAGGCCTTGGACAGGTCCGACTCGACCCTCTTGATTGCCTTCATCGAACCCTTGAGGAAGTGGGTGATCGTGTTGGCGTTGGAGGTCTTCGACAGGATCCAGACCTTATGGCGCGTCAGCGCTTCCAGTATCTCGGCGTCATAGCCCTTAACCCCAACCATGTTCTGGTCGTAGAACTCGAAGGCAAACACATTCTTCAACCCGGTGACGATCTCGACCTGAGCAGACTGAGCTGCAAGGTCGGCTCGTATCAGCGTACCCTCATGGTCCGGCTCGAAGGCGTTGCGCACCCGCAACGGAATGCCGGCCTGGCGCAGGCTCTTGGCGGCGCGCGGATGGATCGCTTCCATGCCCATGTTCGACAACTGATCGGCAACGTCGTAGTTGGTTGCCCCGATCACACGGACAGCGCCGGTCCCAACGATGCGCGGATCGGCGGATGACAGGTGGAATTCCTTGTGAATAATGGCTTCGCTGGCCTGGGTTACCACGGCCACGCGCGACAGTGTGACCTCGCTGTAGCCGCGGTCGTAGCTGCGCATAAGCGCTTCGGTGCACTGGGCATACCCGGTCACGATCGGTAGTTCTCGGCTCAGGTCGACATCGGCGAACGCACGGCGGATACATTCGTCAAGATCGTGCTGGACCCCTTCGCGCCAGCCGGTCAGATCGATAAGCCGGGCATTGACGCCGTGCAGGTTGAGCAGCAGCACTGTATTAAAGGCCGACTGAGCCTCGCCCAGCGAACACAGCATTTCACGCACCGTCAGCAGGTGGTGTTCGAGCTGGAAGTGGCCGAAGGAACAGAGGCGCGCCAGATCGATCATGCACGATCGGACGCCCTCTATGCGTTCACGCACAAATCGATCGGCGGTCTGGCGTGCACTGTCGTCGGCGGCGAAGACAGTGGCGTTGTGCGTCTGCATCCTCTCGGCTGCCGCATTGAGCGCATCGCCCCAGATCCAGCCGCCTTCAGCGCCGGCAAACAGCGTATAGACACCCGGCTCGCCGGTCTTCTTGTGCTCGAGCAGGCTGTCGGTCACCCCTGCATAGGCCGAGACCACTAGAATGCGGTTGTAGAGGGCGTCTTCGCTGCGGTCGCCTATCAGGACTGTATCGAGCAGTTCCTTCGAGCGGGACATCGATGTGCCGCCGATCTTTTCTGCCGTGTGGGATTTGGTCGTGGTCATGATTTCTCCGGACGCCCCATGATCTGGCGGAGCGTCGTCTGTCTGGACACGTCTGAGGGCGCGGATCATCCCAGCCGGCCGCGCTCGACCTTTATCGGGCCCGAAGGGTTGCGCGAGCTCAGAAAGTCGGGTCGCGGCGCCTTGGCCGCGAAAGGCGCTCCGACGCGATTGCTCCAGGCGTTGTAGACAAAAAACGCGTTGGAACGCGGGAATGGTGTGATATTTCCATTCGATCCATGCAGAGTATTGCAGTCGAACAGGATGACGGTGCCGGCCTTGCCGGGAACACATTCGATGCCGAACGCTTCGGCCATTCTCGACAGGGTCTGCTGCGAAGGCACGCCCACCTCTTGCTTCTGCAGCGAGGTCGCATGGTTGTTGTCAGGCGTTACTCCTGCGCAGGAGACGAACGTCTTGTGCGAGCCGGGTATGAGCATCAGTGCGCCGTTGAGCGCATCGTTGTCAGTCAGTAGGACCGAAGCCGAGATGGCCCGCATCCGCGGCATACCGTCCTCCGCGTGCCATGTCTCAAAATCGGAATGCCAGTAGAATTCCTTTCCGGTGAAGCCCGGCTTGTAGTTCAGCCGCGACTGATGCAGGTACACCTCGTCGTTCAGCAGAAACCCGGCACGCCCAGCGATACGTTCGTCGCGCGCCAGGCGGTCAAACAGCGCGTTCTGCTGGTCCAGACGAAACACCGTCCGCACCTCTTTCGAACCCGGTTCGGTGATGATGTTATTGGGATCAAGTTCGGCGTCGCCGGACCGCATCCGCGAAGATTCGCCTTGCAAGGCAGCAATCTCTGACTCCGAAAATACGTCGTCGAGCACGAGATATCCGTCCTGCTCGAACGCGCGGGCCTGATCATGGGTCAGCGGCGCGTCCGGTGACCATTGGCCCCATACGGTAGGATCCTTGCGTTCGAGCCAGCGTTCTCCGGGTCGACGAGTGGGGTAGTCGTCGGGGCTGGCGACGGAGGTTGCATGTAATGCCATGGCTTAGCCTTTCATTTCTGAGTGAGGTCAGTCAGCAATCGCAAGCTGGGCAATGGGCTCATACGAGCCGTCTTCGCGGTGCACCTCTTGTCCGATGACCGGCGGATTGAAGCAGCACGCCATGACCAACTCGCTGTTGGCGGTGAGCCGGTGCCGGTCATGCAGGTTGAGTGCGTAGACGGTACCGGGCCGAATCTGATGGACCTGGCCAGTGGCCAGATCCTCGATTGTTCCCTCACCAGAGAGACAGTAGACGCTCTCGAAATGGTGCTTGTAGTGGAACACATGGCTCGTGTTGGCGTGGATGCGGGTGATGTGGAAGCTGAAGCCCATGCCGTCGCCGGCCAGCAGCAGGCGTGTGCTGTCCCAGCCGTCGGCGTTGACCAGGCGATCTGTCTGACGCGCTTGTTCCAACTGTCTGACTATCATGGTGTGACTCCTATTCGGCAGCGGCGCGCATGGTGCCCATGGTTACGGCGAACGCCGTTTCCAGCGTGTCCAGGCCCGCTGCAAATTGCTGGTTGGAAATGGTCAACGGGGCCAGGACTTTGACAATTTCGTCGTGGCTTCCCGAGGTTTCGATAATCAGCCCACGCTCAAAACATGCCTTGCAGACGGTGGCGGCGGTTTTGCCGGAGCCAGCGTCGATCCCCATCATCATGCCGCGGCCCTTGATGGACAGGCCATGGGTTTCGGCTACAGCGTCGAGGCGTTTGGCGAGATAGGCGGCCTTGTCGGCGACCTCATTTTTGAACCTATCGTCGTTCCAGAATTTCTCCAGCGCTGCCGTTGCGGTGACGAAAGCATGGTTGTTGCCGCGGAAGGTGCCGTTGTGCTCGGCTGGCTTCCAGATGTCGTGCTCAGGCTTGATGAGCGTCAACGCCAGTGGCAGTCCCAGGCCCGAGAGCGACTTGGCCATCGTGACGATGTCGGGTGACAACCCCATGCCGTCGAACGAAAAGTACCCGCCTGTTCGACCGCAACCGGCCTGGATGTCATCGATGATGAATAGCGCGCCATGCTGGCGTGCTATGGCCTCGATCTTGCGTAGCCACTCGGGCGAGGCGACATTGAGACCGCCTTCTCCCTGCACTGTTTCCACAATGATCGCGGCGGGCGCATCAATACCGCTCGATGGATCGGTAAGCTGGCGCTCCAGCATTTTGGCGGTATCGATGTCAGGCCCAAAGTAGCCTTCGAATGCGGCGCGCGTGACGCCCGACAAGGGTGTGCCGGCACCGGCCCGATGCTTGGAATTGCCGGTCGCAGCCAACGCGCCCATCGTGACGCCGTGAAAGCCATTGGTGAAGGCCACGACGTTATGGCGGCCGGTTACCTTACGCGCCAGCTTGATCGCCGCTTCGACAGCATTGGCGCCTGTTGGTCCGGTAAACTGCAGGCGATGATCCATTGCCCGTGGCTTCAGTACGATGCGCTCGAAGCTCGCCAAAAATCTCTGCTTCGCGTCGGTAAACATGTCCAGCCCGTGGGTGATGCCGTTCGCCGACAGGTATTCGACGAGCGCCCGTTTGAGGTCTGGGTCGTTGTGGCCATAATTGAGCGATGAGCAGCCGCTGAGAAAGTCGAGATAGGTATTGCCTGCGGTGTCGTACAAAGTCGCGCCTACCGCCTTGTCGAACAGTCTGGGAAAGTTGCGCGAATAGGATCGAACGCGACTTTCGACCCGCTCGAAAGTGGTCGTTGCGGCGATGGTTCCAGTGGTGGGCATTGGTAGTCTCCCTGGGAGTTCGAGCTTGAATGCCGTTCTTGCCAGAAGCGTCAGGCGGTGAGACGTGCCGCACTTTCCCGGTGAAACGGGCCGATGGTGACGGCAAATTCGCTGTCATGCAGGTGTTCGAAATGGCTATCCCGCGCGAAATGAATGCGCTGGGCTATCGGCGCGTCGAGCTTGCGGGCGATGGATCTGAAGAGGGCCCACGACGCGGCATTGCTCTCGGTGATGGTGCATTCGATATGCTTGATCTGGCTGCTGGCTTGCCTGGTCAAAACATCGGCAATGAGCTTCCTAGCCAACCCCTGTCGCTGCCCCGCAACGCTCACGCATATCTGCCAGACAAACAAGGTGGATTGCTGGTGAGGGGGGATGTAGCCGGACATCCAGCCAAGGATCTGGTCGTCGCTTTCAGCGATGGCGCAGGTGGATGCGAAATGGCTGCATTGCAACAAATTGCAGTAGAGCGAGTTGTCGTCCAGCCCTGGTGTTTGGCGGATCATCTGCCACACGCGCACGCCGTCGCCTTTGTGTGGCTTGCGAATGGAAGCCGGACCGCGAGTCGCCTTGATCGGGAGAGGAGCGCCGCCCGCCTTACTGGCCCCTATTTCATTCAACAAACCTACCACCAAAATTTTCTGATGCCGGAATTATCCCTGCTCGACAACGTCATAAGCTTAGGTTGATCGAAATAAATGTCAACCGCTTAAATTGATGGAAAGCTCCTGCTCAGGCGCAGGGCCGCGCAAATTAGCTAATAAAAACAACATATTATATGACGCAAATTCGTAGGCACTTCGATGATCAGAATTTGGTTCTGATAGAAGGACGTGAAATTAGTTAGCTTTTGCGAAATTATTTACGATACCGGCAAACGCAGTGGACAGCTGTTGGGTTTGCAGTAATCAGAAGTTAGAATGCGACCGAGAAATAGAACGGGCTGCGACAGTTGGAAGACCGGACCAAGCGGGCATTGACTGCCATGCGCAAGATTCTGCGCACCACGGAACTCAACGGTAGGGCAGTGATGCGCGCGACCGGGCTGACCCCTTCCCAGTTGGTCTTCATGCAGTTACTCGAGGAGGCCAACGAGCAAACGGCAGGTTATGTCGCGGGACGAATGGGTATCACCCAGGCGACCACGACCGCGCTCATCCAGAAGCTCGAATCCCATGGGATGATAAAGCGCCGCAAGGGCGATCAGGACCGGCGTCAATCTTGGCTTTCATTGACTGAGGCCGGCCGTAGTTTGCTGGCTGCCTCACCCGATGGCGTTCAGGCGCGGTTTCAGAACGAGTTCAACAAGTTGGTCGATTGGGAGCAGGCGATGTTGACAGCCTCTCTGGAGCGCGTAGCCGCAATGATGGGAAATCATGATCAGGACGTGGCGGCTGTGCTGGATGGAAAGCCTCTGATTGAGCTTGACTGACATGAGGTCGCAAGCCGGTGCCCAGGGAGCACCTCGCGGACCTTGCATTTTCCACCTTCATTCCATGCACTGCCTTCGGAATTGCGGCAGCAAGGGTATATGCGGCGCGGGTTTTTCACCCAATGAGCATGCTTAGCTTTCGTGATTGAAACAATTTGCCTACAAGTCATCCATGACCAGATTTGCCAAGCAGCCTCGTAGGGTGCCGATGCTTCGGCGCTCGCGCGCAATGTGGGTTTCGCCGCGCCTTTGGCGCCCCCGTGTTGTCTTCTGGGTGGGAGCAATCGCAATTGGTCTGATTAGTGTTCTTTTTGCCAAGATGGCCGATCAGGCGCAATTCCTGTTCCGGCAATTCTTCTCTGACAATGGAAGATCTTGGCTGCCTTTGTTCGTCACTCCAGCGGGTTTTGTTTTTTGTGCCTATGTCGCTGGCAAGTTTTTCCCTGGGTCGCAGGGGAGCGGCATTCCACAGGCCATCGCGGCTCGACATCTGCGCGACGGGCAAGAACGAGCTCGGCTTTTGTCTTTGCGCCTGGTTGTTGGCAAGGTCGCTCTGACTATTGCCGGACTCTTCGTCGGAGCCTCAATCGGCCGCGAAGGCCCAACGGTTCAGGTCGGCGCATCAATAATGCTGCAAGTTGCACGCTGGGGCGGGATGGCACAGGCACGCGGCCTTATTCTCGCAGGCTCAGCTGCCGGTATCGCTGCAGCCTTCAACACACCGTTGGCAGGGATCGTTTTTGCCATCGAGGAAATGGGGCGCAGCTATCAGGCACGGACCAACGGCGTCGTATTGGCCGCTGTTATCCTTGCCGGCTTGGCTTCGCTTGGTGTCCTCGGCAACTACACCTACTTTGGCATAACCCACGCCACAGTCGCCTTTCCAGGAGATTGGCCGCTGATTGTTGCTTGCGGGATTGTCGGTGGAGGGCTTGGCGCATGCTTTAGCCTTGCCGCACTAAGGATTTCCCGGCGATTGCGCCGATGGCTAGCTCCCCACCCACTAGGCCGCTCGCTCATCCTTTCAGGGGCTTGTGGTCTATGTGTCGCATTGATTGGAATTTCATCAGACGGGCTGACCTTCGGTACCGGATATGATCAGGCCCGTAGCGCAGTCGAAGGTGTGCCGCTTCCGACATTTTATTTCGCGGAAAAGCTACTCGCTGGCTTGTTTTCGATGTTGTCAGGAATTCCCGGTGGCATATTTGCCCCGTCTCTGTCGGTTGGCGCTGGACTGGGCAGCAGTCTCGGGGTGCTCTTGGGTGCCAATGTGGGACTTGCAGCATTGCTTGGAATGGCTGGTTATTTCGCCGGCGTGGTGCAGGCGCCTATGACCGCATTTGTTATCATTCTTGAAATGACAGGCAACCACGACAATGTCATTCCGCTGATGTTGACCTCGATGCTCGGTTACGGGACAGCCCGACTGGTATCTCGCGAGCCCCTCTATCATGCCATGTCACGGATATTCGTGGCAGACGCCCTACGTCGCAGGCGCGCGGAAACGCCAATGCGCCATGTAGCATAGCTACTGGTTTAGTTGCAGAGCCGCTTGGGCGTTTATCATCGCAACGTCGGGCGGGCATCACATGCCTGAGCGGAATCCCCCCGAAAAATGAAAAGACGCGCGACTTCAGCGGCGAATTCATTCTAGACCACCTTGGCAACACGACTGCGGCGTCCACTAGCCGACGCTTGCGATGTTACCCGTCTGACCCATGCCGGGCAGATCAGATGTTACCGCTATTTCCCATGTCGCATTTCGAAAGTCCGGAAATCAGGGCTTTCGCCAATTGGCACGCGCCTTGCTGTCCATGAAGTGGCCGCCGGCATTTGGCGGTGTCATTGGGAGGAGTACCTATGTTGAAGACCATTGCCGCGGCGATGCTGGTTTCGGCCGCCGCCATTTCGACCGCCGACGCCCAGGATGGCGGCAAGGTGACCGTCGTCACCTCCTTTTCCAAGGATGTGACCGACCCGTTCAAGGCCAGCTTCGAGGCGGCCAATCCGGGCTTCACGCTCGACGTCCAGAACAAGAGCACAAGCTCGGGCGTGAAGTATCTCGATGAAATCAAGGCCAACAACCAGGTCGACCTGTTCTGGGCATCGGCGCCCGACGCCTTCGACAGCCTCAAGGGCAAAAGCCTGCTGGCCAAGTTCGCGCCATCGGTGACCGGGTTGCCGGAAAAAGTCGGCTCCTATCCTGTGAACGATCCGGACGGCTTCTACTTCGGCTTCGCCGCGTCCGGTTACGGCATCATGTGGAACGACCGCTATCTCGAGGCCAACAACCTGCCCAAGCCGGCTGAGTGGAGCGACCTGACCAAGCCTGAATTCCACGACCACGTCGCCATCGCAGCACCCTCGCGTTCGGGCACGACGCACCTGACCATCGAGACCGTGCTGCAGGGCGAAGGCTGGGACAAGGGCTGGGGCACGCTGAAGGGCATCGGCGGCAACCTGCAGCAGGTGACCGAGCGCTCCTTCGGCGTTCCGGATGCAGTCAACTCTGGCCAGGCCGGCATCGGCATCGTCATCGACTTCTTTGCCTTCTCGGCGCAGGCCGGTGGCTTCCCGGTCAGCTTCGTCTACCCGTCGGTGACGACGGTGGTGCCGGCGAACATCGGCATCGTCGCCAACGCCCCGAACCAGAAGGGCGCCGAAACCTTCGTCAACTACCTGCTCTCGGAGAAGGGTCAGTCAGTCCTGCTCGAGCCGTCGATCCGCCGCTTGCCGATCAACCCCGCGCTCTATGCGAACGCGCCTGAAGGCTTCCCGAATCCGTTCAAGGATCCGCGCTTCCAGTCGATGATCACCTTCGATGCCGATGTGTCGAAAAAGCGCACGGATGTCGTCGACACGCTGTTCGACCAGTTGATCTCGTTCCAGCTCGATCCGCTGAAGGGCGCGACCAAGGCGATCTACGCCGCCGAAAAGGCGCTTGCCGCCAAGGACGTGGCGGAAGCGCGCACGCTGGTCGACGAAGCGCGTGCCCTGATCTCGGCAATGCCCGTCACGGCCGACGAGGCCGCCAGCCCGCAGATCCGCGACGCCTTCACCGGTGGCGAGCAGAAGACCGCGCGCCAGGCCGAGCTCGAGCAGCAGTGGGCGGCATTTGCGACCAAGAACTACGCCGAGGCCCAGGCCAAGGCGGAGAAGGCACTGTCCCTCGTCGACTGAGACGTCAGGGCAACAGCGGCCGCCTGCCTGGCGCGGGCGGCCAACCTCTTCACATCCTTGATAGCAGGCGATCCTGGCGCATCGATGCGGCCGGGCCAGCCGATATCATTTCGGAGTCTGCCTCATGGCTTTTGTTACTTCGTTCCCGCCGCGGCGGGTTACCGCCAAGCCCGGCCAGATCGCCGCGGTGGCGTTGATCGGCCTGTTCCTGGCGATCTTCCTGATCATTCCCGCGGGAACCGTGATCTACACGGCCTTCACCGAGAAGGGCACCGGCGCCCTGACCTTCGTCAACTTTCTGGATTTCTTCGCCACCGACCTGTTCCGCCGTTCGTTCTTCAACTCGGTCTATGTCGCCGGCATGTCGGTCGTGTGGGCGACGCTGATTGCGCTGCCGCTCGCCGTGTTGACGACGCGCTTCGATTTTCGCGGTTCGATGGTCATCCAGACATTGGGCTTCGTGCCGCTGATCATGCCGCCCTTCGTCGGCGCGGTGGCGATGCAACTGCTGTTCGGCCGCAACGGCACCGTCAACCTGCTGCTCAATGACTGGTTCGGCGTCCGCATCCCCTTCATGGAAGGGTTGAACGGCGTCATCTTCGTTCAGTCGCTGCACTATTTTCCGTTCATCCTGATCAATCTCTCGACCAGCCTGCGCAACATCGACCGGTCGATGGAAGAGGCAGCCCAGAACCTCGGCTCGTCCGGCTTCCGCCTGTTCCGCCGCATCGTGTTTCCACTGTCGATGCCGGGCTATCTGGCCGGCGCTTCTCTGGTGTTCGTCAAGGTTTTCGACGACCTCGCCACGCCGCTGCTGCTCAACGTCAAGGACATGCTGGCGCCGCAGGCCTATCTGCGCGTCACCTCGGTCGGTCTGACCGATCCCATGGGCTACGTCATCTCGGTGATCCTGATCATCGTTTCGATCTTCGCCATGTGGCTGTCGGCCGTTGCGATGCGCGGCAAGGATTATTCGACCGTGCAGCGCGGCGGCGGCGGCCTGATGCGCCGGAGCCTGAGCCGTGGCGAGAGCATCGTCGCCTATGGCGTCGTCGGCTTCATCCTGCTGCTCGTCCTGTCGCCGCATATCGGCCTGCTGCTGCTGTCTTTTGCGACCGTCTGGTCCTACAGCCCGCTGCCTGACGATTTCACCATGGTTCACTACGCCAGGGTGTTCGACGAAAGCTCTGTCTACATCAAGAACACGCTGATCTATGCCTCGCTTGCCGGGCTGATCGACGTCGTCATCGGTGGCGCCATCGCCTATCTCGTGCTGCGCACCAAGGTCGTCGGCCGCCGCTGGCTCGACTGGGCGGCAACCTCAGCCCTGGCGATTCCCGGCGTCGTCCTCGGCATTGGTTATCTCCGCACCTTTTATGGCGTGACGTTGCCTGATGGCACGCCACTGGCGACGTTGTGGGTGATGGTCGTTCTGGCGCTGGCGATCCGCCGCCTGCCATATGCCTTGCGCGCCTGCTACGCCGCCTTGCAGCAGGTGTCGGAATCGCTCGAGGAGGCTGCCGAAAATCTCGGTGCCACAAAGCAGCGTACGATCCGCCGGATCGTGCTGCCGCTGATGACCGGCGGTTTGCTCGCCGGCTTCGTCACCAGCTTCTCGACAGCGGCGGTTGAGCTCTCGGCGACGCTGATGCTGATCCAGAGCAACTCGGACGCACCGATCGCCTACGGCATCTACGTCTTCATGCAGTCGCCGGCAGGGCGTGGGCCCGGTGCCGCGCTCGGGGTCATCGCCGTCATCATGGTGGCGCTCTGCACCTTGCTTTCGCACTACGTCATCGAACGCCGGCAAAAGGCCATCGGATCGGCCAAATAGGAACTTGGGGAGAGAACAATGAACATGAACGCTAGCACCACCGGCCTTGCGCCAAGCCCCGCCAAGGCGATCAGCATTCGCGACGTCAACCTGTTCTACGGCGACCTGCAGGTGCTGAAGGACATCAATCTTGAAATCCAGCCGGGCGAATTCTTTGCCTTTCTCGGACCTTCGGGCTGCGGCAAGACCACCTTGCTCAGGCTGATCGCCGGCTTCAACACCGCCCGCCAGGGCAGCGTGGTCGTCGGCGGCGTCGACGTACTCGACATGCCGCCCTGGAAACGTGACATCGGCATGGTGTTCCAGTCCTATGCGTTGTGGCCGCACATGACGGTGGCCCGCAACGTCGCCTTCGGACTGGAAGAGCGCCGGTTGCCGCGGGCCGAGGTCGAGCGCCGTGTCGATGCCGCGCTCAACCTGGTTGGGCTCAAGCATCTGGCCGGGCGGCGTCCCGCCCAGCTGTCGGGCGGACAGCAGCAGCGCGTCGCGCTCGCCCGCACCATCGCCATCGAGCCCAAGGTGCTGCTGCTCGACGAGCCGTTGTCGAACCTCGACGCCAAGATGCGTGTCGAGGTGCGGCGCGAACTGCGTGAATTGCAGCAGCGGCTGCAGCTGACGACCATCTTCGTTACCCACGACCAGGAAGAGGCCAACACCGTCTGCGACCGCATCGCCGTGTTCAACGAAGGCCGAATCCAGCAGGTCGGCACGCCGATGGGGCTGTATGAGAAGCCGGCGAACCTGTTCGTCGCCAACTTCCTCGGCACGGCGAACATCCTTGACGGCCATGTCGTCGGAAGCGGTGCGGATCGCCTGTTCGAAGTGCCGGGTGCGGGCAGTATTCCTATCCCGGCAGGGACCACCGTGCCACGCGGCGCCAAGCTCGTCTTCCGGCCGCAATACGCAACCATCGGCACCGTTGCATCAGACGCCGTGGCGCTGGCAGGAACCATCACACATCGAGAGTTTCTCGGCGCAACCGTGCGCTACGGCGTGCAGGTTGGCACCGCATCGGTGTTGGTGGACGTGCCCTTCCATTCCGGTGACGCATTGCTCGAAACGGGCGCCCGGACGTCGGTCGGGCTGCAGCCCTCGTCGGCGCAATGGCTCGCCGAATGACATCATGGCCGCCGGCATCGCTCGGCGGCCCATCCCTCCCATTTTCAGCACGCAGAAATTCATGCCTTTTCATTTTCCCGATATGCTCGTCATCCGCCACGGTGAAACCCAGTGGAATGTCGCCGGCCGCCTGCAGGGTCACAAGGACACGCCGCTGACAGCCAATGGCGTGCGGCGGACACTTGAGGTGGGCACACATCTCGCGGTGCGGGTCGCCGCTTGCAAGGACGCCAGATTCTGGGTCAGCCCGCTCGGCCGCGCCCGCCAGACGGCGTCGATACTCGCCGATGTCTGGGGTGTCTCCTTCGACTGCTTCGTCGACCAGACGTCGCTTGTCGAGCGTGCTTTCGGCGTCTGGGAGGGACGCTCAGCCGAAGAAATCGAACAGGCGTTTCCCGAGCAGTTCGAGGCCGACCGCGCCGATCCCTGGGGGTATGCGATGCCTGGTGGCGAGAGCCATGTCGAACTGATGGCACGCATGCGGTCCTGGCTCGTCGGTCTCGACCGCTCGACGCCGCATGTCGTGGTCGCCCACAGTGTCAGCCTGCGGGCGCTGCGCGGGGTCTACACAGGCGCGGCGCCTGAGGACATTCTCGCCTATTGCGAGCCACAAACTGCGGCCTTCTGGCTCTCGGGCGGCCAGGAGACGATGATCGACGCGCTGGCTTGATCGGATTTAGCGTAGCCGGGCGAGGTCCGCGGCGCGGTTCTCGATGATCGCTTCCATGGAAAAGAAACCGGTCACCGTCGCCAGGTCGAAGTTGGTGATCAGTTTCTGGTAGAAGCCGTCGTAGCCCGACATGCCCCTGGTCACCACCTTGATCAGATAGTCCCAGTCGCCGCCGATGCGGTAGAAGTCGGTCACCTCGGGCATGCGTTCGACATGCTTGCGGAAATTGTCCGCCCATTCCTTGGAGTGGTGGCGGGTGCGGATCATGACGAACACGGTCAGGTCGTAGCCGAGTGCCGCAAGGTCGATGTCGGCATGGGTGCCGCGGATCAAGCCTGATGCGTTGAGCCGTTGGAGGCGGCGCCAGCAGGCGTTTTGCGACAGCCCGACACGCTCGGCCAGGTCGCGCTGCGAGATCGCACCGTCCTTTTGCAGGCACGCCAGAATCTTGTTGTCGATTTCGTCGATTTTTTCCATGATTCAGATCATATGACCCAAGTTGGCGCCAAAGTCGTGCGAAAACGATGAGGTTTCATCTCCCACATCCGATTAGAATCGCCTTGAGTTGGTTGCGGGAGAGATTCGATGAAGACCGAGCGCTGCGAAAATCCTGGCGGCACCGGCTTGCTGGACAAGTTCAAGGAGTGCCTTGCCGTACGTGACGTCGTCGCGGAGCTGCGCAGCGGCCTTGTCGGCAAGGACGCGAAGATCGACGGTCCGTTCGGTCTCAAGCCCATGGTCTATGCCGACTATGTCGCATCAGGTCGGGCGCTGATGCAGATCGAGCGCTTCGTGCTCGAGGAAGTCTTGCCCTATTATGCCAACAGCCACACCGAGGCTTCCTACTGCGGCGGCATGATGACCCGCCTGCGCCGCGAGGCGCGCGCGGCGATCGCCGCGTGCTGCGGCGCGAGCGACAGGCATGCGGTCATCTTCGCCGGATCGGGCGCGACGGCCGGCATCAATCGGCTGGTCAAGCTTCTGGGTGTTACCGATGCGGTTGCAGCCGGCAAGCAGGTCCGTGTCATCATCGGCCCCTACGAGCACCATTCCAACATCCTGCCCTGGCGCGAAAGCGGGGCGGAGGTGATCGAGATCGCCGAATGCGCTGCCGGTGGACCTGATCTCGTCGCACTGGACGAAGTGCTGCAATGGGAGGCTGACCTCACCGTCTGCGCGTTTTCGGCTGCCTCCAACGTCACCGGCATCATTACCGATGTCGCTGCCATCACCAGGCAGGCGAAGGCGGCTGGCGCCAAGATCGTCTGGGACTACGCCGGTGCGGGACCCTACATGCCGATCGCCATGTCGCCCGTATCAGGCGCTGAAATCGATGCCGTGGTCATCTCGCCGCATAAGTTCCTTGGCGGTCCGGGCGCTTCGGGCGTGCTGATCGTCCGCCGCGATGCGGTTACGACTGACAAGCCGTCATGGCCCGGCGGCGGCACCGTCAAGTTCGTCTCGCCCTCGGGCCACGACTACAGCACCAGCCTGGAAGCGCGGGAAGAGGCGGGCACGCCCAATGTGGTCGGCGACATCCGCGCGGCCCTAGCCTTCCTGGTCAAGGAAGCGCTCGGCGCGGACGCGATGCGGGCTCGCAATGCCGAACTGACCAGCCGCGCCATGTCGGCCTGGAACGGCGCCGGCAACATCGAGCTGCTCGGTGCGCTGGAGCCTCAAAGGCTGCCGATCTTTTCGTTCCGGGTCAGGGACGGCAAGGGCGGCTATGTTCACCAGCAACTGGTGACCCGCATGCTCAGCGATCGTTTCGGCATCCAGGCGCGTGGCGGCTGCGCCTGTGCCGGGCCTTATGTCCATCGCCTGCTGTCGATCGGCGAGACGGAATCTGAGCGCATGCGCCAAGCGATCCTGGCCGGCGACGAGATCAGCAAGCCGGGTTTTGTCAGGCTCAATTTCAGCGTGCTGTTGCCGGAAGAGAAAGTGCAGTTCATCCTCGATGCGGTGCTGAAGCTGGCTTCGGACGCGGTGCAGTATCAGGAGCGCTACGATTTCGATGCCAGCCGTGCGATTTTCTATCCGCGCGCTGCCGAAATGGCCGAGGCTTGAGCGATGGCAAGACCAGACGTCGCCGCCTTTTTCGACCCACGCACCTGGTCGGTGCAGTATGTCGTCTCCGACCCGCGAACCCGAAAATGCGCCATCATCGATCCGGTCCTCGATTTCGACGAGAAATCGGGCGCAACCGCAACCGCCAACGCCGACAAGCTGCTGGACCATGTTCGCGAACAGGATCTGGAGATCCAGTGGATCCTCGACACCCATCCGCATGCCGACCACTTCTCGGCGGCGTCCTATCTGAAGGCAAAGACCGGTGCGCCGACGGCGATCGGGGCGCGCATCGTCGACGTGCAGAAACTCTGGGCCGGTATCTACAACTGGCCTGAGCTCCGCACCGACGGTTCGCAATGGGACCACCTGTTCGACAAGGGCGACACCTTCGAGATCGGCGACATCAGGACGGGTGTGATGTTCTCGCCCGGTCACACGCTGGCATCCGTCACCTATGTCGTCGGCGATTCAGCTTTCGTCCACGACACCGTCTTCATGCCGGACAGCGGCACCGCACGTACGGATTTCCCCGGCGGCAGCGCCAATGCGTTATGGTCGACGATCCAGGACATCATGGCGCTGCCTGATGACACCCGCATTTTCGTCGGGCACGACTACCAGCCTGGCGGGCGCACCCCGTTGTGGGAAAGCACCGTTGCCGCCCAGAAAAGTCAGAACATTCACCTGACGCGTTATGAGCGGGAAGAGGATTTCGTGGCGTTCCGCAATGGGCGCGACGCCACGTTGCCGATGCCGAAGCTGATCCTGCATGCACTGCAGATCAACATCAATGGTGGCCGGCTCCCCGAACCCGAAGCTAATGGCCAGCGCTATCTCAAGTTCCCGCTCAACGCGCTTGACGGAGCTGCCTGGGATTGATTTCCCCCGCTTCCGGGAACAGGACGCTCGCGGATTTGGCGAAGGTCACTTCTTCCTGTTGGCGCGGCGTTCGAGATAGGCGGTCGTCTGCAACGCGGCGAGGATGACGATTGCGCCGATGACGATGCGCTGGTCGGGCACTTCGGCGAAGAAGACATAGCCGGCGGCAGTCGTGACGACGATCGAGAGATAGCCGATCGGCGCGAGCAAGCTGGCATCGGCAAGGCGATAGGCGCGCAGGAAGCAGTATTGACCGGCCTGCGCCAGAAGCCCGATGCCGAGCAGGGGCACCCAGTCGAAGGTCTTGACAGGCTGCCAGACGAAGATGGCCGGAACAGCGGTGATGACCGCAAGGCCGACAGTGTAGAATACCATCATCACGGTCGTGTTTTCATCGCGCAGCATGCGTGTCTGGATGATGGCGAGCGAGCCGAAGACGATCGTAGCAAACACTGCAAGCAAGCCGAGATTCCACTCGACGCCGCCCGGCGCCAGCATGACGAGCACGCCGGCGAAGGCGAAGGCAGCACCCACCCAGCGCAACCGCGAAACGGTCTCGCCGAGGAAGGCGACCGCCATGGCCATGGTGACGAGCGGCCTGGAAAAGCTCAGCGCGTTGACCACCGCCAGCGGCAGCAGCGTGTAGGCCATGAACTGGCTGGTCAGCGCGATGGCGTTGCAGCTGATGCGCGAGACGTTCTGCCAGGGATGCCTGGTGTGACGGATGTGGTGACGATGGCGCCAGATCAGCGGCAGGATGAACAGCAAGCCGATCATCGCCCGGATGAAGACGAGCTGGAACGCCGGATAGACGAGCCCTTGCGCCTTGACGAGCGCCGTCATGCCGCCGGAGACCAGCAGCATGTCTGCGAGCACCCAGACGATGCCTTCGCGGTTGGCCTTGTGACGCTCGTCCCCCGCCTCGGGCGTCACCGTGCCGTCAGGCTGGCTGGACAAGATTTGCCATCAGGCGGAATGCTCCCGGCACCAGCTTGTCCATCTGGTGATGCAGCACGAGGCTGGTGTGGGTATGGCGGCCCTTGCCGATCTCGGCAGAGACCAGAGCGCCCATCAGCGGCTGTTCGTTGGCGTCGTGCATCGCCAGCAGCGGTTGGTAGGCCTCGTCCCAGCGCGCGGCGAAGTAGAGCCCACGCTCCTTGTTCCAGCCGGACCAGTCCTGCGGGCCGATGATGTTCGGCCCCTTGAGCAGGACGTGGTCCGGCACCAGCACCGTAACCTCGGCGGTCGGATCCGTTACGCGCCAGCGTAAAGACGGCGAGCCGATCTCGAGTTTCCTCGGCGGCGTCGCTAGTGGATCCCAACCGTCGGTCGGGCGGTGGTAAAGGGTGACAAGGTGGCCGCCATTTTCGACGAAGCGGTGCAGCTTCTCGGTGCTTGCTGCCAGATCCTTGCGAATGCCGAAGGCAAAGATGCCGACGACGATTGATGTGTAGCGGCTGAGGTCTCCGGCCAATGCCTTGGCGTCGAGCTCGGTGACGTCGAGCCCCATGCGCGTGAGCCAAAGCCCGACGCGGTCGGCGCCTGCGCCGACATAGCCGACGACAGCACCCTGCGGCAGCTTGAGGTCGAGCGTGAGCACGCGCAGCGCTTCCGGCTGGCGATGGGTGACGCGGCCGATATGCGAATAGGCAATCGGGGTCAGCCGCAATGCCGGCCTGCCGCCGACCAGCGGCGTGATGGTGGTTAGCCCGGCAACACGTGTCTCGGGAGCGCGGATGACCTGGCCACCTTCCGCCTGGGCCAGCGACCAGCCGTCTTCCATGTTGAGCGAGACGGGCGCATCCTTGCCTGCGACCACTGACTTGACCGGCCATTCGCGTCTGGTGCCGTCGAGCGGTACGATCAGCGCTTCGGGCTCCATCACGACCGAGCTTGCCGGCAGCACGGCAAATGGCTCCTCGAGGTCATAGGTGGCGCGGGCGGTATGATCGCCGAACTTTGCCGAGATGACGACATGGGCGTCACCATTGCCGCCGAGAGCCGACCATGATGGCGGATAGAGCTTTGTGTAAGCGGCGTCGACGGTGGCAACGATCTTCAGGCTGCGTCGGCGTCCGGTGATGGTCTCCGCCTTGGCCGTGACGCCATTGGGCAGCACAGCTTCGACCTCGACAGAACGACTGTCGCCGGCGGAGGCCAGATCGACAGTGAGTTCAGCCGTTTCATCAGGCGCCACTGTCGATGGCGACAGCGTCGCGCGGTCGAAGAGGCCGGCGGCCTCGATCAAGGCGGCGTCGATCTCGCGTGCCTTGCGGTCGAGGCGGTGGCGATGGCGTTCGAGGAAATCGGGCGAGGCGTTATTGCGGGCAGCGGCAAGCTGGGTAGCCGCTTCGGTGAGGGCTGCAATGATCGCATCGGCGTGTGGGAATGCCGCGATTGTCTTGTCGACGGCCAAACCGGCGGCCTTCAGTGCCTGCGCGGCTTCATAGGAGAGGTCTCGCGATGCGGCGAGATCGGCGAGCGTTGCCGGCAGCGCGTCGAGCACCGACGTCTCGGCCTTTGTGCCGTTGGCGGCAAGCAGTAAATGCAGCGGCCAGCGCGTCTCGGCGACATCAGGCCAATGACCCATGCCCTGCGAGGCGTGGTAGTAGCGCGACCATTCTCCGATGCGGTCATATTCCGCGCCCGTCGCCGGTTCGCGCCCGGGCGCGTTGACGACAACCGTCGCATCGGGAGGTGGCACTTCGTCGTCATAGGTGTCGCCACCGCCCGACCATGCCGGCAGATAATACTTCGCCACCTGCCAGGGGCTCATGCCTTCCTTGAAATGTTCGGGGAACGCCTGCGGGTCGGCGGCAAGCCCGATTGCCTTTTCGGCTGCGCGGGTCATGGCGCGGTGGTGGCCATGCTGGCCGGGGACATCGAGAAAGGTCGGAATGACGATGTCGGGCCGTTCGCTGCGATAGGCACGCACCAGGCGTTCGACAGTGCGCATCTCGCCCCAGCGGGTGAAGGTCTGGTCGCCATCCTTGGAGAAGCCGAAATCATGCACTTCGTCATCTGGGCCATGGCCGAGCCAGACGACGTCGGCATCGAGCGCGCGCGCCGCTTCTTCCATCTCGCGGGTGCGCATCATGCCGAGCACGCCAAGGCGCTCCGGCCCGAGCGAGTTCTGACCGCCTTCGCCACGCGTCGAGCAGGCGACGATGACGCGCATGCCGAGGCCGAGGCGGAAATACGCAAGCAGGCCGCTCTGCTCGTCATCGGGATGAGCGCCGGTGTTCATCATGGTGACGGTAGAGCTGAGACGGCTGAGGGCACGGTGAAGCCTGAGCAGCGACGGGCTGGCCTTTTGTCTTTCGATACGTTCGCGGGCGCTCGGCATTCAGGTCCTCCGGTATTCCAGTCTGCTATTCGGTGGTCGTTGTGGCGGCGGTTTCGAGCTTGGGCGTGACCACCTCGAACAGCGGCAGCGCGGCGGCACCGAGTGCCGCCGTGTATTGCCCGGTCTGGCCGCGCATGACGCGGGGCAGGGCGCGGGTCCGTCGGCTGGCGACGGAAATGGGCAACGGTCCCATCCGCTCGATCAGCTCGTCGATGATCGCGTCCGGCAACACGCCGCCAAGGATCACCGTTTCGGGGTCGAGGATGTTTTCGATCATCGCGATCATCGGCGCGAGATAGGTCGCGGTCTCCTCCATCCACGCCAGCAGCACCGGATGGCGCTTGGCATGGAGTTCGGAGAAGTCGGCGAAGTCGCAGTCGGGGATGCCTGCCTCGCACAGCTTTTCGCGCAGCGCATGGACCGAGGCGTAGCGCTCGAGGCAGCCGTGCTGGCCGCATGGGCAAGCCCTGCCTCTGGGAACGACGACGACGTGGCCGATTTCGCCGGCATTGCCGAAGGCGCCACGGAACGGAGTGCCGTCCTGGATCATGCCAAGGCCAAGGCCGGCGCCGAAATAGACCATGCAGAAGCTGGAGATGGTGTGGCCAGCACCGAAGAAGCGTTCGCCGACGGCCGCGGCGTTGGCGTCGTTTTCCACCGTCACCGGCTCCCCGCAGGCTTCGCTGAGCAGGCTTGCCGCATCGATGTTTGCCCAGCCCGGCAGCGTCGTCGGGCCGACCGAGGTCATGCCTTCGATCTCGAACGGGCCGGGCATCACCACGCCGATGCCGAGCAGCCGCGACTTGAACGTCGACCTGACCGCATCGAGCTCGGCGCGCAGATGCGCGATGACCTGGCTCGGGCTGGTGTCGCTGACCGGCATGATTCGCCTGGAACGCGGCTGGCCCGACAGGTCGAGCACTGTCGACACCATGTGGTCGGAGGCCATCTCGATGCCCATGGTCATGGCGCCGTCGGGGTTGACGGCGAACTGGATCGGCGGCTGGCCACGGCCCGAACGCAGGCGCCCGGTCTCCATCAACAGGTTTTCGCTGACCAGCTCGTCGACGATGTTGGCGATGGCTTGCGCTGTCAGGTGCGTCAGCCGGGCAATATGCATGCGCCCCAGGGCGCCGTTCCGGCGCACGACGTCGAGCACCACGCGACGGTTATGGTCGCGGCTGCGCTCGGGGTTGTTGCCCAATGTGACCTGATGCGTGCTGCCCGGCTGAAATGCCATTTCGCCCATCCTGACCTCGGTTGCAAAATTGATAACGCGGAAGCGACGTTAGCTGCAATAGATTAATTCAAGTAGATTATCTTATTGACAAACGGCTGATGAAAGGGAACCGTAGAGGGAGTGTGCGGGGAGGATCCGCAGCTCCTTGGTGTCAGTTTTGTCGGGCGTGTTCCGCCCGCGTTCGATGGCCCATGAATTTAAGCGAGTGGCCCGTTTCTCGACTGCGAGAAAAATCGGGCCAAGGGGATAATGGTCGCCCGTGGTTCGGGATATCCGATGGGCGCATTTGGAGGCTAATATGCGTAGAGCAACCTTGTTTGCCGGTCTGATTGCTGGTTTCAGCACACTGGCTATGAACGCGGCGCAGGCCGTCGAGATCGAATATTGGCAGTATGTCTTCGACTCGCGCGTCAAGGCGATGGACCAGCTGATCGAGAACTTCGAGAAGGCCAATCCTGACATCACCGTCAAGCAGACGACCTTCCCCTATGCCGACTACCAGACGCGCGTCATCGCTGCGAAGATGGGCGGCCAGGGCCCCGACGTGATGCAGCTGTTCTACGGCTGGCTCGACAAGTTCGTTGCCGGCGGCCTGCTGCAGCCGCTGCCGACCGATGCGTTCCCGCACGACAAGATCGAAAGCGAATTTTTCCCGATCGTCAGCGCCATGAAGCGCGGCGAGGATTATTACGGCCTGCCGACCGCCGTGCGTTCGCTGGCGCTGTTCTACAACAAGAAGCTGTTCACCGAAGCCGGCCTCGACCCGGCGAACCCGCCCAAGACGCTCGACGAGTTCGTTGCCGCCGCCGAGAAGGCGACCAAGCGTGACGCCGCCGGCAATCTGATCGTCGCCGGCTCGACCCTCGACATGGCCGGCCAGGATCACCAGTGGTGGCGAGAAGTGCTGGTGCGCCAGTTCGGCGGCCAGCCCTACACCGACGGAGACCGCAAGGTGGCCTACAACACCGAAGCGGGTGAAAAGGCGCTGAAGTTCTACACCGACCTGCAGACCGAGAAGAAGATCGGCCAGGCCGGCTTCATGGACGAAGGCCAGGCGGCCTTCCGTGCCGGCATGGCGGCGATGACCATCGACGGCACCTTCCGTCTCGGCGCCTTCAAGTCGATCGAAGGCTTCGAGTGGGGCGTGACCGAACTGCCGGCAAATGCCGACGGCACCCGTTCCAACTATGCCAGCTACTTCGCCAACGGCATCTCGGCGACGACCAGCGGCGAGAAGCTCGAAGCCTCGAAGAAGTTCCTGGCCTACATCTCCTCGCCCGAGGCGATGGACGTCTGGCTGAAGACGGTCGGCGAGCTGCCGGCACGCCGTTCGGCTGCCATGACCGAAGCCAATCTAGCCGATCCGGTCTACGGCCCGTTCCTCAAGGGTCTCGAATACGCCCGCACCACCATGTTCGTTGATGAGGCAGCCCAGCGCCAGACCACCATCGACATGGCCAACCGCGTGCTGCTCGAAGGCCAGTCGGTGAAGGATTCGCTCGCACAGGCCGCAGCGGCCGAGCAGGCGATCATCGACGCAGCAGCCCCGAAGTAAGGCGAAGGCTTGATGTCTGTGACAGCGGATCAACAGGGGGCGGCGCTGAGCCGCCCCGGCGCGACCTTCTGGGAACGCCGTTCCATGCGGACGAAGCGGCTGGTGTGGGTGTGGAGTTTCCTCGCTCTGCCGATCCTGTTCTATTCGGTGATCCGCTTCTACCCGACCATCGAAGCCTTCTGGCTTTCGCTGACCAACTGGGACCTTTTGAAGCCGCCGCAGTTCATCGGCCTGGCCAACTACGAGAAGCTGTTCGCAGACCCGCAGTTCTGGAAGGTGTTCAAGAACACCTTTGCCTATCTGCTCGTCGGCACGCCGATCAGCCTGTTGCTGTCATTCGTCATTGCCTACCATCTCGATCGCGTGCGTTTCATGCACGGGTTGATCCGCGGTCTCTATTTCCTGCCCTATTTGACCACGGCTGCCGCGATGGCCTGGGTGTGGCGCTGGTTCTACCAGCCGGCACCGATCGGCGTGATCAACAATGCGCTCGGCACGCTCGGCATCCCCCAGCAGCCGTTCATCCGCTCGGTCGACCAGGCCTTGCCGTCGATCATGCTGACGGCGATCTGGGCCGGCCTCGGCTTCCAGATCATCATCTTCATGGCCGGCCTGCGGTCGATCCCCAACACCTTCTACGAGGCGGCGCGGATCGACGGCCTCGGCGAATGGGCAATCCTGCGCAAGATCACGCTGCCGCTGCTCAAGCCGACAACCGTGTTTCTCGTCGTGTTCTCGTCGATCGGCTTCCTGCGCATTTTCGACCAGGTCTACAACATGACCACCAACGACCCGGGCGGCCCGCTCGGCTCGACCAAGCCGCTGGTGCTGATGATCTACCAGACGGCGTTTTCGTCCTACGCGATGGGATATGCGGCGGCCCAGACGGTGGTGCTGTTCACCATCCTGCTGTTCGTATCGCTGTTGCAGCTCTGGATCCTGAGGGAAAAGAAATGAGTGCCGTCACCCAAACGCTGGCGCTGTCCCACGCCAACGTCAAGCCCGGCCGCATCCTCGCCTGGACGCTGTTGTTCATCGGCGGCCTGATCATGGTGACGCCGCTGGCCTTCATGTTCTCGACGTCATTCAAGACGGCCGGTCAGGTCTATGACCTCAGGCTCATTCCGGCAGCGCCAACCTTCGCCAACTACGTCGCGATCCTGGCCGACGGGCGCTTCATGCGCTGGTTCTTCAACTCGATGTTCGTTGCCGTCATGGTGACGCTGTCGAACGTCTTCTTCGACAGCCTGGTCGGCTACACGCTGGCCAAGTTCGAGTTCCGCGGCCGCTACTTCATCTTCCTGGCCATCCTGTCGACGCTGATGATCCCGACCGAGATGCTCGTCATCCCGTGGTACCTGATGTCGGCCAATCTCGGCTGGCTGGACAGCTATTGGGGCATCATGTTTCCCGGCATGATGACGGCCTTCGGCACCTTCCTGATGAAGCAGTTCTTCGAAGGCGTGCCCAACGATTTCCTCGAAGCAGCCCGCGTCGATGGCCTGAACGAGTTCCAGATCTTCTGGAAAGTGGCGATGCCGCTGGTGACACCGGCTCTGTCCGCGCTCGCCATCTTCACCTTCCTCGGCAACTGGACGGCGTTCTTCTGGCCGCTGATCGTGACCACCAGCAAGGAGCTCTACACCTTGCCGGTCGGCCTATCGAGCTTCGCGGTCGAACAGTCCATCCAGTGGGAAATGATCATGACGGGTGCTGCGATCGCCACCCTGCCGACGCTGATCGTTTTCCTCGTGCTCCAGCGCTACATCGTCCGCGGCGTCATGCTCGCCGGGCTCAAGGGATAGAAAATGTCTGAACTGAACCCGAGGCTCTCCGACAAGAGCGTCTTCCCCGATCCCGTCTACAAGGAGACGGTGCTTCGGCCGCTTTTCGACGGCGCCAAGACACACCATGTCGACGGCTTCCGCGCCATCGACCGGGCGCATCTGGTAATGCTGACCGAGACCGGTATTCTTGATGCCAAGCAGGCGTCGGCGATCGCCGGCGCTCTCGAAGCCATCGACCGTGAAGTCGATCCTGAGAAGCTGGTCTATACCGGCGAGGTCGAGGACTTCTTCTTCCTTATCGAAAAGGAACTGAAGGCCCGCCTCGGCGCTGATGTCGCCGGACGCCTGCACACCTCGCGCTCGCGCAACGACATCGATCACACGCTGTTCAAGCTAGGGCTCAAGCAGCGCATCGATGCGCTGATGGTCAAGGCGCGACATCTGCTGGCCGCGATGATCGACGCGGCCGAGCGTGAAAAGGCGACACTGATCGTTGCCTACACGCACGGCCAGCCGGCGCAGCCTTCGACATTCGGGCATTACCTGTCGGCTGCCATCGAGGTGCTGCTCCGTGACATCGAGCGCTTCGAAGAGGCGCGCAAGATCGTCGACCTGTCGCCGATGGGGGCCGCCGCCATCACCACGTCGGGTTTCCCGATCGACCGGCAGCGCGTCGCCGATCTGCTCGGCTTTGCCGCACCCTTGCGCAATTCCTACAGCTGCATCGCGGCATCCGACTACATCACCTCGACCTATTCGGCGATCGAGCTGATGTTCCTGCATCTCGGCCGCCTGATCCAGGACTTCCAGTTCTGGACCAGCTTCGAGGTCGGACAAGTCTACGTGCCGAACGCATTCGTGCAGATCTCCTCGATCATGCCGCAGAAGCGCAACCCGGTGCCGATCGAGCATATGCGGCTGCTCGCCAGCCAGACGATGGGCCGCGCCCGCACCGTACTCGGTGTCATCCACAACACGCCGTTCACCGACATGAACGACAGCGAAGGTGAAACGCAGTCGATGGGCTACGAGGCGTTTACCGCTGCCTCCCGCGTGCTCGACCTGCTCGCCGCCTTCGTCGGCGCGATCCGCATAGATCCGGAGCGTGTGGCTGAAAACATCCGCCGCTCGTGCATCACCATCACCGAACTTGCCGACTCGCTCGTCCGCATCGAGGGCCTGTCCTTCCGCGAGGCGCACGAGATCGCGGCGACGGTCGCCAAGGCAGTGGTCGCGGCTGGCGGCGGGCTTGCCAAGGATGGCTACGCGCCGTTCCTCGAAGCCTTCAGGCATTCGACCGGACGCGAACCGAGCTTCGGCCGTGACAAGTTCGAAGAGATCGTCTCGCCCGAACATTTCGTTGCCGTGCGCGACCGTTTCGGCGGCCCGGCACCGGCGGCGATGGCCGAGGCGATCGGCGTCTACAGGAAGAAGGCAGCGGCATTGGAAGCCGTCGCACAGGAACATGCCGGGCACGAGGCGAAAGCCGCAAAAGAACTCGGTGAGAAATTCAAGGCACTGGCGGGGGCGCTCTGATGGCGACGATCGAACTTGAAAAGCTGGTCAAGCGCTACGGCAAGGTGGACGTCGTCCAGGGTATCGACCTTGAAATCGCCGACGGCGAATTCGTGGTCTTCGTTGGGCCTTCGGGCTGCGGCAAGTCGACGACCTTGCGCATGATCGCCGGGCTCGAGGACATCTCCGGCGGCACGCTGAAGATCGGCGGCGAGGTGGTCAACGAGCGTGACCCCAAGCAGCGCAACATCGCCATGGTGTTCCAGAACTACGCCATCTACCCGCACCTGACCGTGCGCCAGAATATCGGCTTCGGTCTCTACACCTCGAAGCTGTCCAAGGCCGAGAAGGACCAGCGCATCGAAGAGGCGGGCAAGATCCTCGGCCTTGAGAAATATCTCGACCGCCGTCCGGCGGCTCTTTCGGGCGGTCAGCGCCAGCGCGTCGCCATCGGCCGCGCCATGGTGCGCAATCCTTCGGCCTTCCTGTTCGACGAGCCCTTGTCCAACCTCGACGCCCAGCTGCGCGCCCAGATGCGCATCGAGATCAAGCGCCTGCACCAGAAGCTCAAGACGACCACGGTCTATGTCACCCACGACCAGGTCGAGGCGATGACCATGGCCGACCGCATCGTCGTCATGAAGGACGGCCACATCCTGCAGGTGGGCACGCCGACCGATCTCTACGAAAACCCGGTCGATGTCTTCACCGCGCGCTTCATCGGCAGTCCGTCGATGAACCTGGTGCCGGGCCGCAAGAACGGCAAGGGCATCGAGCCCGCTGCCGGCGGCGACATCCTGATTGGTGTGCGCCCGCACGAACTGACTGCAGCCGTCGAGAAGTCGGACGGCGGTCTGGAGCTCACCGGAACGGTGACGGCGGTCGAGCCGCTCGGACCGGAGACGCTGGTGCATCTCGATGTCGACGGCAGTGCCGTGATTGCCACTGCGCCGAGCAAGTTCATCCCCGCGACGGGCAGCACGCTGACCTGCCGCGCGGCGCCGGGCAGCCTCTATCTCTTCGACGCCAAGACCGAGAAGAGCCTGGGCCGGCAATGACATCGGAAAATGCAAAGCGTCCGGCGGTGCTTAGCATCGGGCGGATTTACTGTGACCTGATTTTCACCGGCCTGGCTGCGCTGCCCGAGCCGGGGCGCGAGGTGTTTGCGCAGGACATGAAGATGGCTGCCGGCGGCGGCGCGTTCATTGCGGCCGCCCACATGGCCCATGCCGGGCGTCAAGTCGCTCTGGTGGCGCGCCTTGGCACGGACGCGCTGTCGACAGGGATCGAGGCTGAGCTCGGTGCCAGCAATGTCGACCTGCGCTTCGTCGAGCATTCGCCCGGTGCCGGGCCGCAGGTTACCGTCGCCTCGGTGATCGGCAACGACCGCGCCTTCCTGTCGCGGCGTGCTGGGACCGCGCTGCCGGCGACGCTTGACGCCGCACTCGACTGGAGCGACGCCGGCCATCTGCACATCGCCGAATATGCCACGCTGCACGAGATCCCCGATCTGGTCAGCCGCGCCAAGGCCAGGGGGCTGACCGTCTCGCTCGATCCGAGCTGGGACGAGACGCTGATCTACGAAGCCGAACTGCTCGATCGCTGCGCCGGCGTTGATATCTTCCTGCCCAACATGGAAGAGGCCACCGCCATTACGCAGGAGAACGATCCGATCGCGGCAATCGAGATCCTGTCCAGGGACTTCCCGATCGTGGCCCTGAAAGCGGGCGGCGAGGGCGCGTGGTTGAAGGCCGCTGCCCAGTTGCTGCACCGCCGGGCCGAAGAGGTCCCTGTCGTCGATACGACGGGCGCGGGCGATGCCTTCAATGCAGGCTTCATCGACGCATGGCTTTCGGGTCAGTCCGAGCAAGCCTGCCTTGCCGCCGGCATCACTTATGGCAGCCTTGCCGTCCAGGCGGCGGGAGGTTCGGCGATCCTGCGCCAGCCGCTGCGCAGGGCTGCTGGCTGACGGTTACGAACGAGGCGCGCCGCCTGCTACGGCCGGCTAATCAAAAGCGAGATGCCCTGGCCGACACCGATGCACATGGTGGCCAGCGCGCGTCTTGCGCCACGCAGGTCGAGTTCCAGTGCTGCGGTCAGTGCCAGACGTGCGCCCGACATGCCGAGCGGGTGGCCAAGCGCGATGGCGCCGCCGTTCGGATTGACGTGGCCCGCGTCGTCGGCAAGGCCGAGCTGGCGCATGCATGCCAGCGACTGCGCGGCGAAGGCTTCGTTGAGTTCGATTATATCGATGTCTGATATGACAAGGCCGGCGCGGTCCAGAAGCTTTTGCGTCGAGGCGACGGGGCCGATGCCCATGATGCGCGGGGCAACGCCTGCGGTCGCCATGCCATCGATTTTGGCAAGCGGCTTGAGACCGTGGCGTTCGACGGCGCGTGCCGATGCGATGATGACGGCTGCGGCCCCGTCATTGACGCCCGACGCGTTGCCGGCGGTCACCGTGCCGCCATCTCTGAAGGGTGCCGAAAGGCCCGCAAGCTTTTCGATCGTCGTTTCGCGCGGATGCTCGTCGTGCTCGACGACGGTGGCTTCGCCCTTGCGGCCCTTGATGGTGACAGGAGCGATTTCGCGGGCAAAACGGCCGCTCTTCTGCGCTGCGGCGGCACGAGCCTGGCTGCGCAGGGCGAAGTGATCCTGATCCTCGCGTGAAATGGAAAACTCGGCGGCGACGTTCTCGGCCGTTTCAGGCATGGAATCGATGCCGTATTGTCTTTCCATCAACGGATTGACGAAACGCCAGCCGATGGTGGTGTCGAAGATCTCGGTGCTGCGCTGGAATGCGCTTGAAGCCTTGGGCATGACAAAGGGCGCGCGCGACATGCTTTCGACGCCGCCGGCAATGATGATGTCAGCTTCTTCGAGCTTGATGGCGCGTGCTGCATAACCAACCGCGTCGAGGCCGGAGCCGCAGAGGCGATTGATCGTCGTTCCGGACACCGATACCGGCAGGCCCGCAAGCAGGGCAGCCATGCGGGCGACATTGCGGTTGTCTTCGCCGGCCTGGTTTGCGCAGCCGAGCACGACCTCATCGATCTGGTCGGCGGGGATGCCAGGGTGCCGCGCCAGCGCTTCGCGAATGGCGTGAGCGGCGAGATCATCAGGGCGCACAGAGGCAAGCGCGCCGCCATAACGGCCGATCGGGGTGCGGACGCCGCCTACGATGTATGCTTCGGTCATGGTGTGATGTCCTTGTGCGTTTCGGCTGCAAACATCGGCCCGCCCTTGTGCGCCGGAAAACCGTAGCCATTGATCATCACCAGATCGATGTCGCTCGATCTCGCGGCGATGCCCTCGGTGAGCAAGGCAGCGCCTTCGTCGGCCATGGCGCGCAGCAACCGGTCGACGATCTCGTCGACCATAAAGCGGCGGGGCGAGATGTCCTTGGCCGCGCGTGCGGCGGCGATCAGCGCAGTGACCTTTGGGTCGACGGCCTTTTCGCCTGACGCATAGTCGTACCAGCCCTTGCCTGTCTTGCGACCGAAACGGCCGGCTTCGCAAAGCTTGTCGGCGATCTCGACATAACGCGCGTTTGGATCGCGCGTTGCCGCCTGCCGCTTGCGTCGCGCCCAGGCGATCTCCAGCCCGGCCATGTCGTAGACGGTGAAGATGCCCATCGGAAAGCCGTAGGCTTCGAGTGCTGCGTCGACCTCTTCGGGGGCTGCACCGTCCTCGACCATGAACTCCGCCTCGCGGCGATAGGCCGAGAAGATGCGGTTGCCGATGAAGCCTTCGGTTACGCCTGAGACCACCGGCAGCTTGCCGAGTTTCCTGGCGAAGGCCAATGCGGAAGCGAGCACGTCGGGCGCGGTTGCCTTGCAGTCGACGACCTCGACCAGGCGCATGATGTTGGCCGGCGAGAAGAAGTGCAGGCCGACCACGCGCCCGGGGCGAGCAGTCGCCGCTGCGATCTCGTCGGGGTTCAGGTAGCTGGTGTTGGTTGCGAGGATCGCATCCGGCCTGACGATGCCGTCGAGGCGCTGGAACAGCTCGGTCTTGACCGCGAGATCGTCGAACACCGCCTCGATGACGAGGTCTGCTGCGGCGAGTTCGCCGATGTTCGCAGCCACGGCCAGCCGCGCAAGGCATCCGTCGCGAACTGTCGCCGCAAGGCGCCCTGACTGGACCGCCTTGTCGAGAATGCCGGCGATGCGCTCGCGCCCTTTGGTGGCGGCGTCTTCGGTCTGCTCGATGCCGACGACGCGGTAGCCAGCTGTCAACGCTGCGACCGCGATGCCGGCGCCCATCAGACCGGTACCGACGATGCCGACCGTCTCGATCCTGCGTGGGGCAATGCCCTCAAGCTTGTCGACCTTGCCGGCTTGCCGCTCGGCGAAGAAGACATGGCGCAGGGCTGCCGCCTCATTGGAATCCCGCAGGCGCAGGAAGGTGGCGCGCTCCTCCGCGAGACCGTCCCGGAAAGTCCTTTCCGAAGCCAGCCGGACAAGACGAACGGCCTCGGCAGGTGCCGATTGGCCGCGTGATCTGGACAGGATCTTTTTTGACGCCGCCTCGACGGCGGCCAATTCGGCGATCGGGACATCGAGCAAGCCCGTGCGCCTTTGGGACTGACCGGCGAGTTGATGGATAAGGCCGACGGCTGCCGCGAGATGATCGGCTGCGACGCCGTCGACAAGGCCGAGCTTGATGGCTTCATCAGGCCTGACTGTGCGGCCGCTGCCGATCAGGTCGATTGCCGCGACGGTGCCGATGAGGCGCGGCAGGCGCTGGGTGCCGCCGGCGCCCGGCACGATGCCGAGCTTGACCTCGGGCAAACCGAAACTCGCCGCCTCGCCGGCAACGCGCCCATGGCAGGCAAGCGCGATCTCGCAGCCGCCGCCGAGGGCAGCACCATTGACGGAAGCAACCACCGGCTTGCTGCAATTCTCGATGCGCTGCATGACCTCGGGAAGCGTCGGCTCGACCGGTGGCTTGCCGAACTCCCTGATGTCGGCGCCGCCGACAAAGGTGCGGCCGGCGCCGGTGATGACGACGCCGATGACGGTGCCAACGGCTGACGCATGGTCGAGTGCCTTGACCAGCCCCTGCCGGACATGCGCCGAGGTGGCGTTGACGGGCGCATTGGCGATGATGACGACGAGCACGCCGTCACGGATGCTGCCCGAAACGCTCTCCGAAAACCGCGTCGCGCTCATGGCTATGCCGGGATGACCGCGGTGGCCTGGATCTCGATCTTTGCGCGGTCCTCGACCAGCGCCACCACCTGCATGGCGGCCATGGCGGGGAAGTGGCGGCCGATCACGTCGCGATAGGCCTGGCCGAGGCCGCGCAGGTTCTCGGTGTATTCCTTCTTGTCGGTGAAGTACCAGGTCATCGTGGTGATGTGGTGCGGCTCGGCGCCGCCGGCCTTCAGCACGGCGACGACGTTTTCCAGCGTCTGGCGCACCTGGCCGACGAAGTCGTCGGTCTCGAACTGGCACTGCGCGTTCCAGCCGATCTGGCCGCCGACGAAGATGGTGCGGCCGCTCGCGGCGATGCCGTTGGCATAACCGATGGGCTTGGCCCACCCTTCGGGTTGCAGGATCTCATGCATCTCAAGTCTCCAGGCGGCTTTCGAGCGCGGCGCGGAGGTCATCCGGCCAGGCAAGCGATTTGTGGGTATCGAGCGAAGTGGCGACCACGCTGTGGCGGGCGCTCCAGAGCAGCGTGCCGGCGGCCGAAACCTTGTGCTCGAGATCGAGCGAGGAGCGGCCGATGCGGCGGACGAACAGCTCGAAGTCGAGCGTGTCGCCATGGAAGCCCGGATGGGCAAAGGTGAGGTCCAGTCGCACCGTCGGCGTGCCGATGCGCCGTTCGGCGATCAGGTCTTTCCACGGCGCACCGGCATCGCCGAAGAACTCCTCCAAAACACCGACGAGGATGTTCAGGTAAGACGGAAAGTAGGCGATTCCGGAGGGATCGCAGTCTCCGAAACGCAGCGGTCTTGAGGTACGGAAGGGCACGTCAGCTCTCCTACCTCGAGGCCTTCATCAGCTCGCGGCCGATGATCAGCTTCTGCACTTCGGTGGCGCCTTCGTAGATGCGCAGCGCACGGATCTCGCGATAGAGGCGCTCGGTGATCTCGCCGACACGCACGCCGCGGCCGCCGAACAGCTGCAGTGCCTGGTCGATGACCCATTGGGCGTTCTCGGTCGCCGTCATCTTGGCCATGGCGGCCTCGCGGGTGATCGGCAGCTTTTGCACGTCGCGCCGCCAGGCAGTACGCACGGTCAAGAGCGAGGCTGCGTCGATGGCAGTCGCCATCTCGCCCAGCGTGCTCTGAGCGGTCGGCAGGTCGGCCAGCGTCGCCCCGAACATCTTGCGGGACCTGGCGTGCGCTACGGCTTCGTCGAGGGCGCGGCGGGCAAAGCCGAGGGCTGCGGCAGCCACTGACGGCCGGAAAATGTCGAGCGTGCGCATGGCAATCTTGAAGCCTTCGCCCGGTTCGCCCAACAGCTGGGATGCCGGGATGCGGCAATCGTCGAACCTGACGCGTGCCAGGGGATGCGGGGCGATCGTCTCGATGCGCTCGGCGATCGAAAAGCCCGGCGTGTCGGCATAGACGACGAAGGCCGAGATACCGCGCGTGCCGGGCGCCTCGCCGGTGCGGGCAAAGACGGTGTAGACGTCGGCGATGCCGCCATTGGAGATGAAGACCTTCTCGCCGTCGAGCACATAGGTGTCGCCATCACGGCGGGCGCTGGTACTCATGGCGGCAACGTCGGAGCCGGCCTCTGGCTCGGTCAGGGCGAAGGCCGAGATCAGTTCGCCTCGGGCAATCTTAGGCAAGATGGCCTGCTTGAGTTCGTCCGTACCGGACAGGCTGATCGCGCCGGTGCCCAGTCCCTGCATGGCAAAGGCGAAGTCGGCGAGACCGTCGGCATAGGCCAGTGTCTCGCGGATCAGGCAGAGCGAGCGGCTGTCGATCACGTCCGACGCGCCGCCGAAGGCCGCCGGCACGCAGTGGCGCAGGATACCCGCCTGACCAAGCGCCGCCACCAGCTTCTTGCAGGCGCCGTCGGCATTGCCATGGTCGATCTCGCCCAGCCCGCCGCTGGCGATGAAGGCGTCGAGTTCAGCCGCCAACGCGCGGTGGGGGTCGGCGAAGAACGGCCAGTCGAGGTGGTCGCGGGTTGGCGCACTGGTCGGCATCAAATGCGCGGCCATGGCTCAGTTCCCCTTGAATTCGGGCTTGGCTTTGGCGGCGAAAGCCTCGAAGGCGCGGCGAAAGTCGCCGGTCGCCATGCAGATCGCCTGGGCCTGCGCTTCGGATTCGATCAGCTGGTCGATGCCCATCGCCCATTCCTGGTCGAGCATCTTCTTGGTCATGGCATGCGCAAACCAGGGGCCGTCGGCCAGGTTGCGGGCGAATTTCTGCGCCTCGGCGAGCAGTGCGCCACGCTCATGCAGCGCATTGTAGAAGCCCCAGGCATGGCCCTCGGTCGAGGTCATGACGCGACCGGTGAACAGAAGTTCGGCGGCGCGGCCCTGGCCGATGATGCGCGGAAGGATGCCGCAGGCGCCCATGTCGGCGCCGGCCAGGCCGACGCGGGTGAACAGGAAGGCGGTCTTCGCCTCCGGGGTTGCGACGCGGTAGTCGGACGACATGGCGATGATCGCACCGGCGCCAGCGCAGATGCCGTCGACGGCGGAGATGATCGGTTGCGGGCAGGCGCGCATCTGGCGCACCAGATCGCCGGTGAGGCGGGTGAAGTCGAGCAGGTCATGCATCGGCATGCGGGTCAGCGGCTCGATGATCTCGAAGACGTCGCCGCCCGAGCAGAAGTTGTTCTCGGCACCCGTGATGACGATGGCGCGCACGTCGCTGGCCCGGTGCAGGGCGCGGAACAGGTTGCCGAGTTCCTCGTAGCTCTCGAAGGTCAGCGGGTTCTTCTTCTCTGGGCGGTTCAGCGTGATCGTCGCGACCTTGCCGTCGGCATCGGTCTCGAACTTGAAGTGCTGAGCCTTGTGGCCCTGGAAGGGATGCTTCTTGTCCTGCATCGGGTTGGTCATGGTCATCCTCCCAGAACTTCGCCGCCGGCGACCGGGATCGCCTGGCCTGTGATTGCGGTTGCCTTTTCCGAGGCGAGCCAGAGCACGGTGTCGGCCACTTCCTCTGGCGTCACCAGCCGCCCTTGCGGATTGACGCGGGCGAGCGTGGCGCGTGCCTCTTCGGCCGAACGCCCGGTCTTGCCGGTGATGGTTTCCACGGCGCCGTCGAGCAGCGGCGTGTCGGTGAAGCCGGGGCAAACCGCGTTGACGGTGACGTCGGTGCGGGCAAGCTCAAGAGCCAGCGCGCGCGTCATGCCGACCACGCCATGCTTTGAGGCGCAATAGGCTGAGACATAGGCATAGCCGGTCAGGCCGGCGGTGCTGGCGACATTGACGATGCGGCCCTTGCCGGCGCGCTTGACCGAAGCAAGCGCTGCCTGTGTGACCAGGAACGTGCCGGTGAGGTTGATGCCCATCACCCGGTTCCACAATGCCAGGTCGGTTTTGTCGAACGGTGCCGACGGCGCTTCGCCGGCGCAGTTGACCAAAACGGCGATGTCGCCTGCATGCGCAATCGCCTTGGCGATGCCTGCCTCGACCGAATGCGCTTCAGTGACGTCGAAGCCATCAAGGACGAAGGCCTCGCCGCCGATCTTGGCGATCTCGTCGCGCACCGCCTCGAGCGGCGCGGCACGCCGTCCGCACAGGCTGACGCCGTGGCCGTCGGCGGCGAGCGCCAGTGCGATGGCGCGGCCGATGCCGCTGCCGGCGCCGGTGACCAGGGCGTGACGCTTGGCCATGCTCATGCCTTGCCCGTGGGAGCAGCCGCCGCGGCGCGGGCGAGGTTGTTCACATATTGGGCACGGGCCGAATGATACTGCTTTGGCCAGGCCTGTTCGGCATAGCCGATCTTTGCCGCCTCATGGATGACGAAAGACGGGTCGGCGAGGTGCGGGCGGGCGACGGCGCAGAGATCGGCGCGGCCGGCGGCGATGATCGAGTTGGCGTGATCGGCTTCCGAGATCGCACCCACGGCAATTGTCGGCACCTGGATCTCGTTGCGAATCTTGTCGGAGAAGGGCGTCTGGAACAGACGGCCATAGACTGGCTGCTCTTCCTTGACCACCTGGCCCGACGAGCAGTCGATCATGTCGGCGCCGGCGTCCTTGAACATCCTGGCGAAGATCGCCGCGTCTTCAGGCGTGTTGCCGCCTTCGTACCAGTCATGGGTGGAGAGACGCACCGAGATCGGCTTGTCCTCAGGCCAGACGGCACGAATGGCGCGGAACACTTCGAGCGGATAGCGGGCGCGGTTCTCGTGGTTGCCGCCATATTCGTCGTCGCGCAGGTTGGTCAGTGGCGACAGGAAGGAGGACAGCAGGTAGCCGTGGGCGGCATGCAGTTCGAGGATGTCGAAGCCGAGGTCGCGGGCCCGTTCCGTGGCGCTGACGAAATCGGCCAGAACGCGATCCATATCCTCGCGGGTCATGGCGCGAGGCATGTCGGAGTGCTTGAGATAAGGCAGGGCGGAGGCCGAGATCAGCGGCCAGCCGCCTGAGGTCACCGGCTGGTCGATGCCTTCCCAGGCAACCTTGGTCGCGCCCTTGCGGCCGGCATGGCCGATCTGGATGCCGATTTTCGCCGGCGTCTGCTGGTGGACGAAGTCGACCATGCGCTTGAAGGCTTTCGCCTGCTCGTCATTCCACAAGCCGAGGCAGCCGGGCGTGATGCGCGCGTCTGGCGACACGCAGGTCATCTCCGGGAAGACGAGTGCTGCACCACCCATGGCGCGGGCGCCGATATGGACGAGGTGGAAGTCGTCGGGCAGGCCGTCGGTGGCCGAATACATCGCCATCGGCGACATCACGATGCGGTTCTTCAGCGTCAGCCCGCGGATCGAAAACGGCGTGAACATCGGCGGTGGTACCGAGCCGTTGGGGGCAGGCGACACGCCGGCGCGCTCGGCGAACCAGCGCTCGAAACCTTCCAACCAGTGCTTGTCGCGCAGGCGCAAATTCTCATGGCTGATGCGCTGCGAGCGGGTCAGCATCGAATACATGAATTGCTCGGGTTCGAGCGTGTCGGCATAACGGGTGCCCACCACTTCGAACCACTCCATGGCGTTGCGTGCCGCATTCTGGATGCGGGCGACGTCGACGCGGCGTACTTCTTCATAGGCTTCGAGCACGGCCGGGATGCTGGCCTTGTCGTGGCCGATGAGGTCGAACTGGCGGGTCAGCTCGATGGCGTCGTCGATGGCAAGCTTCGTGCCGGAGCCGATGGCGAAATGCGCGGTATGGGCACTGTCGCCCATCAGGACGACGTGGCTTTGACCATTGAAGTGGCTCCACTTGTCGCAGATCAGGCGGCCGAAATTCAGCCAGGCCGAGCCGCGCAGATGGCGCGCATTGGTCATCAGCTTGTGGCCTTCGAGCGTCTCGGCAAACAGCTTCTCGCAAAACGCGATCGACTGATCCTGGTCCATCTCGTCGATGCCATGCGCCTTGAACACTTCGTCGGTGGTTTCGACGATGAAGGTCGAGGTGTTGTCGTCGAAACGATAGATGTGCGCCTGGAACCAGCCGTGCTCGGTGCGCTGGAAGTCGAAGGTGAAGGCGTCGAAGCGCTTGTCGGTGCCGAGCCAGATGTAGCGGTTCGGCCGCATCACCATGTCGGGCTTGAAGATGTCGGCATATTTGTGCCGGATGCGCGAGTTCACGCCATCCGACGAGATGATGAGGTCGGCTTCGGGGAAGTCCTGGTCGCCCTGCACGTCGGTCTCGAACACCAGCTCGACGCCGAGCTCGATGCTGCGCTCCTGCAGGATGTTCAGCATCTTCTTGCGGCCGATGCCGACGAAGCCGTGGCCGGTGGTGCGGATCTTGCGACCCTTGAACACCAGCTCGATGTCGTCCCAGTGGTTGAAGGCGTCCTCGATGGTCTCGGCGGTAGCCGGGTCCCACTGGCGCATCGACTGCATGGTGGCGTCTGAGAAGACCACGCCCCAGCCGAAGGTGTCGAAGGGACGGTTGCGCTCGACGACGGTAACCTGATGCGAGGGGTGCTGCTTCTTCATCAGCAGGGCAAAATAGAGACCGGCCGGTCCGCCACCGATACAGACAATGCGCATGCCGTCCTCCTCCTGAAGCCGTTCGGTCAAGTGGACATGCGTGCCCGACCCTGACCATGGAGGCACCATGGACGCTTTCAAAAAAAACTTCAAGCTTAAAGTTATTTTGGAAGTGAACGCAAAAAGGCCCCGGTCGGCGAGCGCGCGACCGGGGCCAGAAGGCCTGAATGTACTAGCGCGACAGGTACGTCGTGGTATCCACGAGTTCGCCATAGCCGAAGGCGATCGCTGCCATGACGGCGTCGTGGACCTGGGCGGCCGGCACCGTCTTGCCGTTGAACTCGAGATCGCGCGTGGCGCAGGCATCGTGGACGACCGATGTCTTGTAGCCGAAGTCGGCCGCAGCACGGGTGGCGCCTTCGACGCACATGTGGCTCATCGCGCCGACGATGACGACTTCCTCAATGCCCTTGGCGTCGAGCGTCGCCTTGAGGTCGGTCTCGCGGAATGAATTGACGAAGTTCTTGGTGATGACCTTCTCGCCGTCGGCCGGGGCGACGGTGGCGTTGATCTCGATGCCCGGCGTGCCGGGCGCAAAGATCGGAGCGTCGGCGGCCTTCGAGAGATGGCGGACGTGGATGACGGTGTCGCCCTTGGCACGCGCCGCTGCGATGATGCGGGCGGCGTTTTCAGTTGCCTGCTCGATGCCGACGAGCGGCATGCGGCCGCCGGGGAAATATTCGTTCTGGATGTCGATGGCGATCACTGCGCGTTTGCTCATGTCCCTGATGCCTTTGCTGTTGGGAAGGATGTTGCCTGCAGGATGCAATGGATTATGGTGCCGACCCATTGGCGATATCGACATAACAAGGGGTGATTTCGACAAATGGCAAAAGCTGGCGTCATCGAGATCGGGCTGGTGTTGTACCCCGGCGCGCAGATGTCGGCGGTGCTTGGCATGACCGACCTGTTCGAGCTCGCCAACCGCACCGCCGCACGCAAGAGCCGCGGTGCAGCGCCGAACCAGCTGCGCGTCAGCCACTGGCGTGCCGACCAGCCGGGAGTCGCTCCTGCGCGGGTATTCGACAGCCATCCGGGTGTTTCAGGCGTAGCCGAGGTCTACGTGGTGCCGCCGGCGCTTGGCGATCCTATTTCGCGGGAGACCGTCAGTCCCCTGGCAAGCTGGCTGCGTGAGCGTCACGGCGCGGGCAGCGTGCTGGCGTCCGTCTGTGCCGGCGCCTTCGTGCTCGGCGAGACCGGGTTGCTGGCCGGGCGGGCGGTGACGACGAACTGGGTCTATGACGAGGCATTCCGGTCGCGTTTCCCCGAGGCGAGGCTCGACACCGACAGGCTGCTCATCGATGACGGTGACATCATCACTGCCGGCAGCCTGATGGCCTGGACCGACCTCGGCCTCCGGCTTGTCGACCGCTTCCTTGGGCCAACCGTGATGATCGAGACCGCCCGGATACTGGCGCTCGATCCTCCCGGGCGCGAGCAGCGCTACTACAGCGCGTTTGCGCCGCGGCTCAGCCATGGCGACGCGGCCATCCTCAAGGTCCAGCATTGGTTGCAGGCGGGCGAGGGCAAGGAGCTGAACCTGGCCGTGCTGGCATCGTTGGCTGGATTGGAAGAGCGCACGTTCCTGCGCCGCTTCCAGAAGGCGACCGGGCTGACGACGACCGAATATGGCCAGCGCCTGCGTGTCGGCAAGGCGCGCGAACTGCTGCAATTCACCACGCAGACGGTCGACAAGGTGGCGTGGGAGGTCGGCTATGGCGACCCTGGCGCGTTCCGCAAGGTCTTTGCTCGCATCGTCGGGCTGACGCCGAGCGATTATCGCGCGCGGTTTCGGGCATAGAGCAATTCAGAAACGCGGTTTTCCGTCAGGAACTGCGTCGAAGAACCTAGCTGCCCTTGGCCAGCGACGAGACGATCGAGCGTTTCAGCTTGCCGAGTTCGTCGAGCAGGATGCCGCCGTCCTTGGCCGACAGAGTGCCGAACAGGTCGCCGATCCAGTCGGCATGGGCTGCGGCCATCTTCTCGAATTCGGCGCGGCCGAAGGGCGTCAGCGCGATGATCTGGACGCGGCGGTCGGTGGGCGAGGTGGTGCGGCTGATGTGGCCGCTCTCGGCCAGACGCTCGACCAGGACGGTGATGTTGCCGGGCGATACCATCATGCGCTTGGACACTTCGCCCAGCACCATGCCGTCCTGGGCTCGTTCGAGCTGTGCCATCAGGTCGAAGCGGGGCAGGGTGGAATCGAACTCTTCGCGAAGGCGGCGGCGCACTTCTGTTTCAACCAGCGTCGAGCAGGTCAACAGGCGCAGCCAAAGGCGAAGCTCGGTGCCGTGATCCGCAGGCGCTTCGAGTACCTTGGTCTCGCCGTCCACCCAGCCTTCGGCGCCGGCTGTATCCTTGCGCTCTTCCATCTGTGTCAGGGTCTTTCCTCGCCGCGGCCGGTGCGCCGGCTATCCTCTCGGGCAGTTGTAGTGCCGTTTCGCGCGATAGTACAAGCTTGAAAGGTTCAATGGGCAGGAATGTTGCCGGCAAGAACCGCCGAGTAAGCGGCGGCATCGATGTTGCCGCCAGAGATTACGCATACGATGTTGCCCCTGGCATGTTGGCTCGTCAGCGCCGCAGCCAGCGAAGCTGCCCCCGCGCCCTCGGCGACGACCTTGGACTTGGCGAACAGCAGCCGCATAGCCTCGGTGACCTGCATCAGGCTGACTGACACCGCGCCGTCGATCAGCTCGCGCGCGACGGGCCACAGCTGTGGCACCAGCGACGGGCCGCCGATGCTCTTGATGAAGGAAGGGCGCGTCTCGATGTCGACGATGCGGCCAGCCGCAAGAGCCGCCGTCACAGGGGCGGCGTTCTCGTCCTCGACGGCGAAGACTTTTGCCTCGGGTCGCAAGGCCTTGACGGCGCTCGCCACGCCCGTGGTCATCGAGCCGCCGCCATAAGGCGTCAGCACTACGTCGACCTCGGGCAGGTCCTCGACGATCTCCATGCCGATGGAGCCATTGCCCGAAAGTACTGCCTGGTCCGTAACCGGGTTGATCAGAAGCTCCGGAAATTCGGGCCGGTCAGCGCCGATGATGTATTGCCACCATGTCTCCATGGAGATGAAACGGACTTCGCCGCCGAGGCGACGAACGCCATCGATCTTTGTCTGCGGCGCGCCCGAATACATGTAGGCGGCCATCGGCACGCCGAGCCTGTTGGCGGCCCAGGCCATGCCATAGGCCATGTTGCCGGAACTCGTGGTGGCGACACCATTTGTCAGCGCTTCGCGGTTGCGCGACAGTAGCGCATTCAGAGCCGGCCGCAGCTTGAACGCGCCGATGGACGAAAGCGTCTCGAGCTTGAGGAAGATCTGCCGGTCGGGCAGGCCGAGATCGAGGCGGACCAGCGGCGTGCGCGGGACATAAGGCGCGATCCTGGTGCGTGCGGCGGCGATCTCGTCCAGAGACGGGCGATAGGGAGCAGTCATTCGGCAGCCGAGGGTGTTCTGAGGCTGCCGGCGCGGGCGGCGTGTCTGCTGCCGCTATAGTCCTCGGTGTGGACATAGACATGCAGCGTGTAGCCGATGTGATCGATCATCAACGCCTTGGCCTTTTCGAGGTCGCGGTCGAGTGCGGCCTCCATAAGGGCGGTGTGCGGTCCGATCGACTGCGCCTCGCCAAGGGCTGCCATTGCCTCTTCGTAGCCCTGCTTCTGGCCTGCGGCCGCGCGCAAGGTTGGTGCCAGTCCTAGGAACCTGTGATGGCGCCGAAGCTGGTCGGAGATTGTCGAGCGGAAGCGCAGCAGCCAGTTCGACGTTGCGGCACTTAGCAGCGCCGAGTGGAACGCCTCGTGCTTCTCGTCCCAGTCATCGACGGAGGCATCGGAAGGATCCTCGACTGCGGTCTTGCAGCGCGACAGGCGGTAATGCGCGGTAACCACAGCCTCTTCCCAGTCGCTGCCACCCTTCTCGATCGATTCCAGCAGAAGCGGCAGTTCGACCACCATCCTGGCTCGCGCCAGATCTTCCAGCTCCTGGCGTGAAACCGAAGCCACGGTGAAACCGCGATTGGAAATCGCCGTCACCAGCCGTTCAGCCTCAAGTCGCGACAATGCCTCGCGCAGCGGCGTCCAACCAACGCCATAGGCCGTGCGCAGTGCGCTCAGCTTGAGCGGAGCTCCCGGCATCAGCCGGGTGGTCAGGATGTCTCGGCGCAGCAGCCGGTAGGCTGCTTCCGTTTTGGTCGAATGCTCGTCATCCTGCATCGTGATCCGTCCCTGTCTCTGCAAAAAAATTATATATCATGGAGGCTCATGGCAAGAATTATATATAATGTTTGACAGAGCCCTCCGGACTGCTCATGATTGCCTCCATGCCGCCGCTAGGGGTGTGGCGCAGTCAATCTGGGAGGAATCGATGAGAAACTTGAAATCCGGTCTGATGTCGGGCCTGGTTCTGGCCGGCGCGCTTGCCGTCAGCCTTGGTGCAGCCGTTGCCGACCCGATCAAGATCGGTGTCGCCAATTTTGGCGAACACCCGCAGCTCAACGCCGCCGTCGCCGGCTTCAAGAAGGCGCTGGCTGACAATGGCTATGTCGACGGCAAGGACGTCGTCTTCACCGAGAGTCACACCAATTTCGACGCGTCGCTGGTCCCCCAGATGATCGCCAAGCTGCAGGCCGAACAGCCCAAGCTGATGTACACCGTCACCACCCCGGTGTCGCAGATCGCCAAGAAGGCGCTCGCCGGCTCGGGCATCAACATCGTCTTTTCGGCTGTGACCGACCCGGTCGCCGCCAAGCTGGTCCCGTCGTGGGAAGCCGGCGACGAAGGCATGACGGGTGCTACCGACCTGCAGGACGTCAAGGCGGTGATGGAATTCACCAAGAAGCTGCTGCCGAACGCCAAGCGTTTCGGCGTGCCCTACAATCCGGGTGAAGCCAACGACGTCGCTCTGGTCGAGAAGATCAAGGAAGCAGCGCCTGCCGCTGGCTTCGAAGTGGTCGAAGTGGGTATCGACAACGTCAACGACATCCAGCAGCGCATCGCTTCGCTCGCCGGCAAGGTCGACGTGATCTACGGCCCGACCTCGAACCTGATCCAGCCGGCTATCCCGGCCGTTGCCGCCGCGGCCCGCCAGGCTGGCATTCCGGTCGTCAATGCCGACGACAATGCAGTCCGCGACGGTGTCGTGCCTGCCAGCTTCGCGGTGAACTACGAGCAGGTTGGCATCAACGCCGGCAAGATCGCCGCCGAAATCCTGAAGGGCAAGGACCCCAAGACCATCGCGCCGTCGCGCCCGGCCTATGAGGACCATGCCGCGACGATCTCGAAGAAGGCCATGGCCGCCTTCGGCATCGAGATCCCCGCGTCGCTCGCTGATTGCGGCTGCATCGTCGACTAATACTCGACTTCGTCAATACTGGTAGCGGCGTCTGGCGCATCGGCCCAAGAGGCACGATGCGCAGGTTCAGAAACTTGGAGCGCCCTGGCACTCCAAGGCGCCGTTACCTTTTCCGGGAGGGACGGATGCTCGAAATCCGATCTGCACGTAAAGTTTTCTACAAGGGCCAGGCCGACGAAAAAGTCGCGCTGGACGGCCTCAGTCTCAAGCTCGCCACCGGTGAATTCGGCGTCGTCATCGGCTCCAACGGTGCCGGCAAGAGCAGCATGCTCAATGCCATTTCGGGGGCGCTGGTGCTCGATTCCGGCCAGATCCTGATCAATGGTGACGACGTCACCGGCATGCCCGTTCACAAGCGCGCCATTCGCCTGGCTCGCGTTTTCCAGGATCCGATGAAAGGCACCGCCGCCTCGATGACGGTCGCCGAAAACATGCTGCTCGCAGATCTGCGCAGCAAGAAACGTACCTTGCGCCAGGGGCTCAATGCTTCACGCCTCGCGGCCTACAAGGAGCGTCTGGCACTTCTCGGCCTCGGTCTCGAAAATCGCCTGGACACCCGCGTCGAACTGCTTTCGGGGGGGCAGCGCCAGTCGCTGTCGCTGATCATGGCGGTCGGCGGCTCTCCGGATCTGCTGCTGCTCGACGAGCATACTGCGGCACTCGATCCGCGCACCGCCGACATCGTCATGCAGGCGACAGTGCGTGCCGTCGATGCCTTGAAGCTCACCACTTTGATGGTGACGCACAACATGCAGCATGCCGTCGATTTCGGTCACAGCGTCATCATGCTGGATGCCGGCAAACTTCGGCTCGAAATCTCCGGCGAGGAAAAGGCCAAGGTCACGGTTGTCGACCTGATCGGCCATTTCTCCGTGAAAACCGACCGCATGTTGCTGGCGAGCTGATCATCATGGACTTTATCCAGACCGTTTTCACGAGCTTCGTCTCGCTCATTCCCGTCACCCTGGCGCAGAGCCTGATCCTGGCATTTGTCGTGCTTGGCATCATGATTCCGTTCCGTACCCTCAATTTCCCCGACCTCACCAGCGAAGGCGCATTCCCGCTCGGCGGCTGCGTCTGCGGCGTGCTTCTGGCGGCTGGTGCTTCTCCGCTGACGGCGCTTGCCGTGGCGCTGATCGCCGGTTTCCTCGCCGGCTGCTGCACCGCCTTCATCCATCTGCGCTTCCGCATCCACACGCTGCTCGCCGGCATCCTGATGATGACGATGCTGTACAGCATCAACCTGCGCATCATGGGCAAGTCGAACCTGTCCGTGTTCGGCGCGCCGACGGTTTTCGACTGGGCGCCGTTCGTCCAGCCCGGCTTTCCGGCCGCCAAGATCATCGTTGCCGGCCTCATTGGCGCGATCGTCTTCATCCTGCTCAACATGTTCTTCAAGACCGAGAAGGGCACCGCGATCCGCGCCGTCGGCGCCAATCCCGACATGGCCGAAGCGCAAGGCATCAATGTCTGGGTCGCCACCATCGGCGGCGTCGGCCTCGCCAGTGCGTTCTCGGCAACCAGCGGTGCGCTGATGGTGCAGAGCCAGGGCTTTGCCGACGTCAATATGGGTCTCGGCATCCTGATCAACGGCCTTGCCGCGCTGATGATCGGCGAAGCCATCGTCGGCAAGCAGACTGTGCTGCGCCAGCTCGCTGCCCCGTTCGTCGGCGCTGTCGTCTACTACCAGCTGGTCTCGTTCTGTCTCGCCGCCGGCATGCCGCCCCCCGATCTGAAGCTCGCCACCGGCCTGTTCGTGCTCGCCATGCTGGCGCTGCCGAGCCTGCGTCGCAGCCGGGGCCCGGCACAAGCACGCGAAACCATCCGCGAATAAGCAAGGATAGCCCGCATCATGACTGCATTTCCCGATCTCGCCGCTGTCGAGGCGATGGACGCTGTCGACCCGCTGCGTTCGATGCGTGATCGCTTCATCCTGCCGGAAGGAGTGATCTATCTTGACGGCAACTCTCTGGGCGCCGCGTCGCATGGTGCCTTCAGCGAGCTCCAGGCAGCTGCCTCCAAGGAGTGGGGGCAGGATCTGATCCGCGCCTGGAACACCGCCGGCTGGTTCGACATGCCGACCGAGCTGGGCGACCGCATCGGCCGCCTGATCGGTGCTGCACCTGGCCAGACGGTTGTCTGCGACACCACGTCGACCAACATCTACAAGGTGCTGCATGCTGCCCTTGCGATGCGACCCGACCGTTCGGTCATCGTCGCCGAAGGCAACAGCTTCCCGACCGATCTTTACATGGCGGAAGGCGTTGCCTCGACGCGGGCCGGTGCCGTGCTCCGGCTCGAGGGCGTCGATGCGCCAAGCATCGAAGAGCTGATCGACGACAAGGTTGCGGTGGTTCTCGTCAACCACGTCAACTACAAGTCGGGCGAGCTGCGCGACATGGCGGCGCTGACCAGAAAGGCCCAGGCGGCAGGTGCCCTGATCGTCTGGGATCTCTGCCACTCGGCAGGTGCCCTGCCGGTTGATCTCGACGGTGCCAATGTCGATTTCGCCGTTGGCTGCACCTACAAGTATATCAATGGCGGTCCCGGCGCCCCGGCCTTCATTTACGCCGCCACGCGTCACCTCGCCGACGTTCAGCAACCGCTGAGCGGCTGGTGGGGACATGCCAGACCCTTCGCCTTCGAGCAGGGTTATGCGGCGGACGCCGGCATTCGTCGGTTCCTGTGCGGTACCCAGCCGATCCTGACCATGCGGGCGCTCAAGGGCGCGCTCGATGACTGGGACAACGTCGACATGGCAGCGTTGCGCAAGAAAAGCATTGCCCTGACCGACCTGTTCATCCAACTGGTAGAGGCCAGGTGCGGCGCCTACGGCCTCAAGCTGGAAAGCCCGCGCAACGGCACGAAGCGCGGCAGCCAAGTCTCGTTCGAGCACGACAACGCCTATGCCATCATGCAGGCGCTGATCGCGCGCGGCGTCATCGGCGACTTCCGCGCACCGGCTACGGTGCGCTTCGGCTTTACGCCGCTCTATGTCGGCTTCAAGGACGTCTGGCAGGCGGTCGAGATCCTCGAAGACATCATGCGGACCGGCGCCTGGAAGGACGCCCGTTTTGCCGTCAAGTCGGCAGTGACCTGATCTCAGGTCGAATGGAAACGAAAAGGGCGGCAGATGCCGCCCTTTTTCATACACCGAGATAGCGGTCCTGGATGTCAGGCGTCAGCCGGTCCGGCGTGCCTTCGAATACGGTCACGCCCTTCTCCAGCACGAAGCAGCGGTCGGCCACCGGCAGCAGCTCCGACAGCGTCTTGTCGACAACCAGGATCGACTGACCCGCAGCCTTGAGCTTGCGGATCGCCGCCCAGATGTCCTGACGGATGACGGGTGCAAGACCCTCGGTCGCCTCGTCCAGAATGAGCAGGCTGGGATTGGTCATCAGCGCGCGGCCAATCGCCAGCATCTGCTGTTCGCCGCCCGAGAGCGTGTTGGCATACTGGTCGCGGCGTTCGCCGAGGCGTGGAAACAGCTCGACGACTTTTTCCAGTGTCCACTCGCTGCCGCGCGCTGCGGCAAGCAGGTTTTCCAGAACGGTCAGGTTGGGAAAGCAGCGCCGTCCCTCCGGAACCAGACCCAGGCCGAAGCGGGCGATGCGATGTGGACGCATGCCGGCGACCTGGCGGCCGGCGAAGCTGATTGAACCGGAGCGCGGCTTCGCCAGGCCGAGAATGGAGTTGATCGTCGTCGTCTTGCCCATGCCGTTGCGGCCCATGAGCGCCACGACCTCGCCCTCCTTGACGTCGAGCGAGACGCCGAAGAGCGCCTGCGATGCGCCGTAGAAGGTTTCGACGCCTTTGAGTTCGAGCAGGCTCACGCGGCTTCTCCGAGATAGGCCCGGCGGACTTCGGGGTCGTTGCGGATCTGGTCGACAGTGCCGGTGGCAATGACGCGGCCGTAGACAAGCACGGAGATTCGGTCGGCGAGGGCGAAGACGGCATCCATGTCGTGCTCGACCAGCAGGATCGGCGCTTCATGGCGCAGACCGTCGAGGAACCTGGTCAGCGCTTTCGAGCCCTCCGGACCCATGCCGGCCATCGGTTCGTCGAACAGGAAGGCCTTTGAGCCGAGCGCCAGCGCAATTGCGATCTCGAGCTGACGGCGTTCGCCATGCGACAGCTCGGCAGCGGGCAGGTGGGCGCGTCCGGCGAGACCGACGCGCTCCAGCATCGCCATTGCCGGTTCGGTCAGGCTCTTGTCGCTCATGACAGGGCGCAAGAATCGGAAGCTCGTGCCCTGGCGTGCCTGCACCGCCAGCATGACGTTGCGCAGGGCGGAAAACTCCTGCGCCAGCGACGAGATCTGAAAGCTGCGGCCGAGGCCGAGACGGGCGCGCGCGGCCATGTCGAGCCCGGCCATGTCCTGGCCGAGGAAGCGGATGCTGCCGCTGTCCGGCCGCAACGAGCCGGAAATCTGGTGGATCAGCGTGCTCTTGCCGGCGCCGTTGGGCCCGATCAGCGCGTGGATCTCGCCGGGCCTGAGTTCAAGGCTGACGCCATCTGTCGCCTTCAGGGCGCCGAAGGTCTTGCGGAGGTCGCGGATTTCGAGGATCGGCTCAGCCATGACGCGCCTTTCCGGCCAGCAGACCGAGCAGCCCGCCGCGGGCAAACAGAACGACACCGAGCAGGATCAACCCAAGGAAGAACTGCCAGCGTTCGGTGATGCCGCCAAGGGCGAATTCGAACAGGACATAGAGCATGGCCCCGGCGACGGGTCCGAACAACCGGCCCTTGCCACCCAGGATGATCAGCACGATCAGTTCGCCCGACATATGCCAGGACAGCATGGAGGGGCTGACGAATTTGTTGAGGTCGGCAAACAGCGCGCCGGCGAGGCCGGTGACCATTGCCGAGATCGCGAAGGCAACGAACCTGATGTTGAATGGAGCGATGCCGACAGCGGACAGCCGCGTTGCGTTCTGCCGGGCCGCCTGCAAGGACGCGCCGAAGCGCGAGCCGCGCAGCAGCCAGAATAGACCGAGCGCCAGCATCAGAACTGCATAGCAGATCAGGAAATAGGACAGCGGCTGGGCGGTGTTCACACCGGGGAATTCGTTGCGCACATAGATCGAAAGCCCGTCCTCGCCACCATAGGCCGGCCAGGACACGGCGAAATAGTAGATCATCTGCGCGAAGGCGAGCGTGATCATGATGAAGTAGACGCCCGCGGTGCGCAGGCTGATGGCGCCGATCGGCAAGGCGATCATGCCGCAGACGAGAACCGCGACGAGCCAGATGATGGGCATCGATGCGGTGCCGGGGATACCGGCGAACAGCGGCACGCCGTCAAAGGCATGGGTGGCGAGGATACCGGCAGCATAGCCGCCGAGGCCGAAGAAGGCGGCGTGGCCAAACGACACCAGCCCGCCAAGGCCAAGTGCGATGTTGAGGCCGACGGCGGCGAGCGCCAGGATGGCGATGCGCGTTGCGAGCGTGATGTAGAACGGCTCGCCCATCGTCTGCGCCACCAGCGGCAAGCCGAGCAAAAGCAATGCGAGGCTGACGTTGACGATGGTTTCGGGGGTCATGATGGGTGCGTTGGTCATGACGTCCTCACGACTGCGTCGCAAACAGGCCGCTCGGCCTGAAGGCAAGGATGAGCGCCATGACGATGTAGATCAGCATCGAGGCAAGTGCTGCACCTATCGGGCCGGCCTGGGCGGCGGGGATCATCAGCGCCAGAGCCTTGGGCAGCAGGAAACGCCCCATGGTATCGACGACGCCGACCAGGATGGCGCCGAACAAGGCGCCCTTGATCGAGCCGATGCCACCGATGACGATGACCACGAAGGCGAGGATCAGCGCCGGCTCGCCCATGCCGACCTGCACCGACTGCAATGCGCCGACGAGCGCGCCGGCAAGACCGGCCAGTGCAGCGCCAAGTGCGAAGACGACGGTGTAAAGGGTGCGGATATCGACGCCGAGTGCGGCGATCATCTCGCGGTCGGACTCGCCGGCGCGAATACGCATGCCGAGCCGCGTCCGCGAGATCAGCACATACAGGCCCAGTGCTACCACGACACCGACGCCGATGATGGCGAGACGGTAGAGCTGGTACTGGCCGCCGCCGGGCAGGGGGACTGCGCCTTGCAGCAGCGGCGGAATGTCGAGATAGAGCGGGAACGAGCCGAACAGCCAGCGCGTGCCTTCGGAAAAGATCAGGATCAGCGCGAATGTCGCCAGCACCTGGTCGAGATGGTCGCGGTCATAGAGGCGGCGTATGACCGTCACTTCGATGATTGCGCCGGCCGCTGCCGCAGCAACGAGGCTCGCCGCCAGGCCGATCCAGAACGAGCCGGTGGCAGCCGCGACCGCAGCACATGCGAAGGCGCCGATCATGTAGAGCGATCCATGGGCGAGGTTGATCAGGCCCATGACGCCGAAGATCAGCGTCAGGCCGGCGGCCATGAGGAACAGCATCACCCCGAGCTGCAGCCCGTTGAGAAGTTGCTCGAGGAGCAGTGCTATGGACAAGGGGACGCTTTCGCTGGCTGGATTGTCGTTTCAGTGTGGCGGGACGCCTACAACTCTTCAAATGCGCTGCTGAGGGAATTCGACCCCCACTCCGGGTTGCTTCGCAAACCACCTCTCCCCCGTTCGACAGTGGAGAGGAAAAGCCGCTGCGGCTTGGCTCCTTTCCTCTCCCCTTATGAGGAGGAGAGGTGCCGAGCGCCGCGAGGCGGAGTGGGGGTCGGACGCTTCGTTACAAGGCTGGCCTGCAACGAGCGGGCCTGAACCCATCCTACATCTTGCACTGGTCGGCGTAGGCGTCCTTGTGGTGCTCGAAGGCAGTGGCGACGATCTTGTTGGTCAGCACGTCGCCTTCCTTGATCACTTCACGCACGTAGATGTTCTGCACCGGGTGGTTGTTGGTGTTGAAGGTGAACTCGCCGCGCACCGACTTGAAATCGGCGGCCTTGAGTGCTGCGCGGAAGGCATCCTTGTCCTTGACGCTGGCCTTGCCGAGCGCCGAGAGGATCAGGTTTGCCGTATCCCAGCTCTGGGCGGCATAGACCGAGGGCAAGCGCTTGTATTCGGCCTGGAAGGCCTCGACGAACTGCTTGTTGGCCTCGTTGTCGAGATCCTTGGACCAGCTCGCCGAGTTCTTGACGCCGAGGGCTGCGTCGCCGACCGCCGGCAGTATGTCCTGGTCGAAGGAGAAGCCCGGGCCCATGACCGGAATGTTCACGCCCGACTGGGCGTACTGCTTCATGAACGAGATGCCCATGCCGCCGGGCAGGAAGAAGAACACCGAGTCGGCGCCGGAATCGCGGATCTCGGCGATCTCGGCGGCGTAGTCGGTCTGGCCGACCTGGGTGTAGACTTCGCCGGCCAACTCGCCCTTGTAATAGCGCTTGAAGCCGGTCAGCGAATCCTTGCCGGCCGGATAGTTGGGCGCGAGGATGAAGGTCTTCTTGTAGTCCTTGTTGGCGTACTGGCCCATCGCCTCGTGGAAATTGTCGTTCTGGTAGGCGACGTTGAAATAATTCTTGTTGCACTTGGCGCCGGCAAGCGCCGACGGGCCGGCGTTGGGCGACAGGTAGATGACGTCCTGCGCCACAGCGTTAGGCACCACGGCCATTGCGAGGTTCGACCAGATGATGCCGGTCAACAGGTCGACCTTGTCGCTCTGGATCATTTTTTCGGCGAGCTGGACGGCGATCTCGGGCTTCTGGGCATCGTCCTCGACGACCAGTTCGACATCCTTGTTGCCGGACTGCTTCATGGCCAGCGCAAACGCGTCGCGCATGTCGACGCCGAGGCCCGCACCGCCGCCCGAAAGCGTGGTGATGACGCCGATCTTCACCGGTTCGGCATAGGCAAGGCCGGATGCCGCCAACGATAGGCCGAAAATTCCTGCCGCAATGATTTTCTTCATTAGGTTACTCCTCCCAAGTGTTCCTGATTATTTGATTTGAAGTCCTAGAGCCGGGTGCGAACTTTCCAGAGTTCGGGAAACAGTTCAACCTCCAGCATCTTCTTCAGATACGAGGCGCCAGACGTGCCGCCGGTGCCGCGTTTCATACCGATGATACGCTCGACCGTGGTGACATGGTTGAAGCGCCAGCGCCGGAAGTAATCCTCGAAATCGACAAGCTTCTCGGCCAGCTCGTAGAACATCCAGTAGCGTTGCGGATCGCGATAGATCGCCTGCCAGGCGACGAGCACTTCTTCGCTTTCGCTGCGCGTTTCGCGCCAGTCGGTGCGCTTGCCGTCGGCGCCGATATCGAAGCCGTTGCGACCAAGCAGCAGGATCGCCTCGTCATAGAGCGAAGGCTGGGCGAGAACCGCCTCGAGCTTTTCGCTGAGTTCGGGCTGGTGGGCGTGCGGGCGCAACATGGCTGTGTTGCGGTTGCCGGCCATGAACTCGATGGCGCGATACTGCCAGGACTGGAAACCCGAGGACTGCCCGAGCGAGTCGCGAAATTCGGTGTATTCGCTCGGCGTCATCGTCCTGAGTACATCCCAGGCGCTGTTGAGCTGCTCGAAGATGCGCGACACGCGGGTCAGCATCTTGAACGAGGGCTCAAGCTTGTCGGCACGAATCGAGCGGATCGCCGAGCCGATCTCGTGCAAAGCGAGCTTCATCCACAGCTCGGACGTCTGATGCTGGATGATGAACAGCATCTCGTCATGGGCGGTCGACAGCGGCGCCTGAGCGTCGAGGATCTTTTCGAGATGCAGATAATCGCTGTAGGACATGCGGTCCTTGAACGACATCTGCGCGCCCTCGACGGAGGGATCGTAAGGCTTGCTCAATTCATCTTCTCCGCACGCAACCGGAAGCGCTGGATCTTGCCGGTCTGGGTCTTGGGCAGGGCGTCGATGAATTTCACCGAGCGCGGGTATTTGTAAGGCGCGATCGTCGCCTTGACGTGATCCTGAAGGCGCTTGACGGTCGCGGCGTCGGCGGCGACGCCGGCAACCAGCACGACATAGGCCTCGACGATCTGGCCGCGTTCGCTGTCAGCCGCGCCGATGACGGCGCATTCGGCGACTTCGGGGTGCGAGAACAGGGCGGCTTCAACCTCGGGACCGGCGATGTTGTAGCCGGCGCTGACGATCATATCGTCGGAACGCGCGGCGAAGTGGAAGAAGCCGTCGGTGTCCTGGATGAAGGCATCGCCGGTCAGGTTCCAGCCGTCGCGGACATATTCGAGCTGCCTGTCATCGGACATGTAGCGGCAGCCTGTCGGGCCACGCACGGCAAGCTTGCCGACAGTGCCGCGTGGCACCTCGTTCATGTCGCCGTCGACGACCCGCGCTTCATAGCCGCCGACCGGCTTGCCGGTGGAGGCGGGTTTCATGTCCTCGAAGCGGTTGGAGATGAAGATATGCAGCATCTCGGTGGCGCCGATGCCGTCGAGGATCGGCTTGCCCGTCTTGGCCAGCCATTCCTCGAACACCGGTCCGGGCAAGGTCTCGCCGGCAGAGACCGCGACGCGCAGCGACGACAGGTCGGCGCCTTCGTCCATGGCCTTCAGCATGGCGCGATAGGCGGTCGGCGCGGTGAACGAGATCGTCGCCTTGTAGGTCTCGATGATGTGGATCATGTTCGGCGGCGTTGCCTGCTCGAGCAGGGTCGCGGCCGCGCCGAAGCGCAATGGGAAAATGGCCAGGCCGCCAAGACCGAAGGTGAAGGCCAGCGGCGGCGAGCCGACGAAGACGTCGTCGGAGGTGACCGAAAGCACCTCCTTGGCATAGGCGTCGGCGATGATCAGCAGGTCGCGATGGAAATGCATCGTCGCTTTCGGCACGCCCGTGGTGCCCGAGGTGAAGCCGAGCAGGGCGACGTCGTCGCGGCCGGTCTTGACCGCTTCGAAGATGACGGATTTGTCGAGCGCGACCCGGTCGAGTTCGGCGTCGTGGTTGGCCGTGCCGTCGAAGCCGATCACCTTGGTCAGGAAGGCGCTGTCCTTGGCGCAGGCGATCATCTCGTCCATCAGGCGCGTGTCGCACAGCGCAATCGTGATCTCTGCCTTGTCGACGATCTTGGCGAGCTCACCGGCGCGCAGCATAGGCATGGTGTTGACGACGACAGCACCTGCCTTGGTCGCGGCCAGCCAGCAGGCGACCATTGCCGGGTTGTTGGCCGAGCGGATCAGCACCCGATTGCCGGGCTTGACGCCGTAGTTTTCGACCAGCGCATGCGCCAGTCGGTTGGTCCAGTCGGACAGCTCCTTGTAGGTGCGGCGGCGACCGTTGCCGATCAGCGCGGTGTGGTCGCCCAGGCCTTTTTCGACCAGGCGATCGGTCAGCTCGACGGCCGCATTGAGGTGCTCGGGATAGTCGAAGCCGTCGAGCAGAAAGGTCGGCCACTGGTCCTGGGGTGGCAGGTTATCGCGCGTGAAGGTGTCGATATGCGCTGACGGTCCAAGCATTCTGCGGCTGTCCCCTACCTGCTCATCGGCATGACGGAAGCGCCATGCGTGCGTTGGAATGCGTTACTTCGGGGGAAGGTGCTGCGCCGCAACGGGTAGCCGTTCGGCACAGGCCGCGGCTATGCGCGATCGACATGCGATCGGCGTCTGGCACAGCGAGACCTCCCACGTTCTCGACTGATGGCTGAGAATTGCACCGGACCAAAATTATTTCAAGCATAAAGTTTCTGCCGCTGGCCCATTGACGCAATCCGGCACGCTGGCCATTGCTATGCGCCTGGATTGCTGCCGCCTTGGAGGGATGCCCGTATGCTCGAACGCCATATCGCCGATTGGGACAACGCCTACACCAATGGCGCCAACATCGCCGGTGGCGATCGTTGGCCTGCTGCATGGGTGGAATCGGCACAGACGTTTCGCGACGCCCTGTCGGCAGATGAGAGAGCGCAGTTCGACATCGCCTATGGTGACAGGCCGCGCAACCTGCTTGACCTGTTTCTGCCTGAAGGCACGCCGAAGGGGCTCGTCGTCTTCGTCCATGGCGGTTACTGGATGGCGCTCGACAAGAGCTACTGGTCGCATCTCGCCAAGGGTTCCATCGACAGCGGCTACGCGGTTGCGATGCCGTCCTACAGCTTGTGCCCGGAAGTCAGGATCGGCGATATCGTGCGCGAGGTCGGTGCGGCGATCGGCAAGGCAGCCGCGTTGGTCGAAGGCCCGATCATGCTGACCGGTCATTCCGCCGGCGGACACCTCGTGTCGCGCATGGTCGCGGCTGCTTCGCCGCTTGCGCCCGATGTGCAGTCTCGTATCCGTCATGTCGTTTCGCTCTCGGGAGTTCATGATCTCAGGCCGCTGATCAACACCGGCATGAACAAGACGCTCCACATCGACGAGACCGAGGCGCTGGCTGAAAGCCCGGCGCTGCTGCGGCCGGTGGACAACGTCCGCATCACCTGCTGGGTCGGCGGTGGCGAGCGCGCCGAGTTCCTGCGCCAGAACGCATTGCTTTCCAATATCTGGACCGGGCTTGGCGCCACCACCGCTACAGTGGTCGAGCCCGACCGGCATCACTTCAGCGTCATCGACGGGCTTGCCGACAAGGATCATGCGCTGACAAGGACCTTGCTCGGCTGAACATGCGCGGATGATACCGACGTGGCCGAAGATGATGTCGATGGCCGTAGCGCGCACATCGTCGGTTCAGTTTCCGCGACCCCGTTGGCAATGTGCTGGTGGCCTCTGTCCACGAGGGGCAGTGCCGTCCAATTGGCGGTCCCATGCAGGGCTTGCCGCGTCCGGGACGATTGCACAAGTTGCCCTGTTTGTCCGTGTCCAGTGATCCTATCTAGTTGAAAATCAATATATTTTATGGCCCGGTCGCATGATTGCGATTGACAAGCCTCGGCATCCCTGAGTAGCGTCCGCCTCGGAATCGGTTCCGCCGAGAGGCGGATGAAAAGGGAACACGGTGAGGCCGAAGGCCAAATCCGCGACTGCCCCCGCAACTGTAACCGTTGAGCCTCTTCCATCATGCCACTGAACGCATTCGCGCGTTCGGGAAGGCGGAAAAAGGCTGTGACACGGAAGTCAGGAGACCTGCCCGTTCCAGTCACCCATGCTTGTCCACGGGGTGTGGTCAGGCGCGGTCGCTCGTGGCGGTGACATCGAAAGTGTTGCCGCATGCGGAAGGCCGTCGGGTCAATCTTGTCCCAAAGTCTGCCTGCCGACCTGTCTTGCCTGCGGTTTGGAAACCGGGTGCGATCCTTGTCGCGCCCACCAAACCATTTGGGGGCAGAAATGCAGAGACTTATCCTGGCCGCCGGCGCGATCATGCTGGCCATTCCGACACCATCCGGCGCGCAGCAGCCGTCTGCTTCAGGCAGCGTGACAGTGCTGCCGCGCCTGGTCGTTACGCCGCTGCGCCGCGAAACCGCGCTTGTTCGCTCGACATCGTCGGTCACAGTGATCGACGAGGAAGAATTGCGAAAGTCCGCGGCAGCTGACCTGCCGTCGTTGCTGAAGCACTATGCCGGCGTTTCGATCATCGGCTATGGCGGCCAGGGGGCGTCGTCCAATGTCTATCTGCGCGGCATGTCGGCCGGCCAGACGCTGGTGCTGGTCAATGGCGTCCGCAGTTCGTCGGCGACCAGCGGTACGAGCTCGATCTTCAACATTCCGCTGTCGTCGATCGAGCGTATCGAGATCGCCAAGGGACCGCATTCGGCGCAGTATGGCGCCGATGCCATCGGCGGTGTCGTCAACATCATCACCAAACAGGGCGGCCAGTGTGCCGACGGCCGTAACGCCTGCGGCAGCATCACCTCGGGCGTCACGCATCCCTGGGGTGGCTATCTCTCAGGCGATCTGCGCGGACGCACCGAGGACGGCATCGATTACTCCGTCGGTGGCTCCATCCTCGGCACGCGCGGCTACGACTTCACCACACCGCTGGCCTGGGGACATGAGCCTGACGACGATGGCTTCCTGCAGGGCTCGCTCAACGTCGCAGCCGCCAAGGAGTATGGCTGGGGCCGGCTATATGCCGATGGCCTGTTTGCCCGGGGCCGCAGCCAGTACGATGCCTCCCCGCCTTCCGCCAATGAAGTTGACACCGACACCTTCGCCGGCAGGATCGGCGCACGGGTGAAGCATTCCGACAGCTGGAGCTCGACCGTCGAACTTTCCGGCAACCTCGACTATTCGACCAATGTCCGTGACGGCGTCGTGGGCAGCAGCGAATTCGACACCAGGCGCTACGGCATCTTCGCGTCGACGGAAAAGTCCTTTGAAACAGGTGAAGTCAGGCATGTCCTGGTCGGCGGTGCCGAGGCCTATCGCGAGGAGGTGGCTTCGACTGTCGATTTCGGTGTCGGCTCGCGCGACCTCGCGGCGGTGTTCGGCCAGTACTCGCTCGACTATGGCGCGCTGACGATCGACAGCGGTCTGCGCTACGATCACAATGAACAGTTCGGAGGCGCCACCACCTACAACATCGGTGCCAGCTACGAGCTCGTTCCCGAGCTTGTGGCGCGCGCCTCGTACGGCACCGGCTTCCGGGCGCCGACCTTCAGCGACCTCTATTACCCCAACTACTCCAATCCCAACCTGAAGCCGGAGAAGTCGCGGTCCTATGAGATCGGCATCAACTGGCGTCCAAGCGAGGGGACCGAGCTTGACGTCGCCTTCTACCAGACCTGGCTGACCGACGCGATCGCCTCCAACCCGCCGACCTACCTGCCGTTCAATGTCGCGCGCGCCAAGGTGACCGGTATCGAGGCCAGCCTGTCGCATGCGTTCGACGAGCGCTGGAGTGGCAAGGTTTCGATCGACTACCGCTCGCCGAAGAATGAGGACAACGGCCGCTACATTCCCTATCGCGATCGCTTCAAGGCGGCCGCCGAGGTGAGCTTTGCCGCGACCGACAGCCTCGACCTCACCGCCAAGCTGCTCTACGGCGCGGCGCGCTACGCCAATGCCGCCAACACCGTCAAGCTGCCGGACTATGTGACGGTGGATTTCGCCGCCAACTACACGGTCGACGAGCGGGCGAGCCTGAAGTTTTCGGTCGAGAACCTGTTCGACGAACACTATTCGACCGTCACCAACTATCGCGCGCCGGGCCGAAGCTTCAATCTGAGCTTCACGCGTGTGTTCTGATGCGAGGTAACATGCCCACCAATCGTCTCAGCTGCGCTCGGTTTCGAGCGTGGCTGTCCGCTCTCGCGGGGCTGGCCGCGTTGTCATCAGCGCCGGCAGCCGCCGTGCCGCCGAAGCGCGTCGTGTCGATGAATGTCTGCACCGACCAGCTGGCGATGCTTCTGGCGGCCGAGGGGCAGCTGCATTCAGTGTCCTATCTTGCAAGCGATCCCAACACGTCGGTGCTGGCCGATCGGACCAACGGCTTTGCCGTCAATCATGGCCTTGCCGAGGAAGTGTTTCTGATGCAGCCTGACCTGGTACTCGCCGGAGCCTACACGACACGGACGACGGTTGAGTTGCTGAGGCGCCTCGGCATCCGGGTCGAGGAATTCGCGCCGGACAGCTCCATTGCCGACATCAGGGCCAACATCCTGCGCATGGGAGAGGTCCTGGAGCGGCGCGAAGAAGCGGCAAAACTTGTCGCCGCGCTTGATCGTGGCGTCGCCGAATTGGGCAGGGAAAGCGCCTCGGGCAAGACCGTCGCGACCTACTACGCCAACAGCTACACCTCGGGCACCGGAACGCTCGTCGACGAGATCGTCAAGCTTTCCGGACTGGTCAATATTGCAGACAAGCTCGGGCTCAGCGGCACGGCGCGGTTGCCGCTGGAGATGCTAGTGCTGGCCAAACCAGATTTGGTCGTCGGTGGCGGCGAAGACTATGGCGCCCCGGCACTCGCCCAGGAAAACTTCGTCCACCCGGCCTATCGGGCGGTCTCCGGGCAGGGCAGGGCGGTGGCGGTGCCGTCGCGATACACCATTTGCGGCGCGCCGTTTACACTTGAAGCCGCCCGCCTGCTGCGCGATGCCGCCGAGGGGGACGCCAAGTGAGCGACATCTCCCGTTACAGGCTCGTGCTTGCCGTTCTTGCCATCCTGGCCACCATTCTGTTCCTGCTTTCGCTCACCGTCGGTCCGGCGGGCCTCGGCTTCGGCGACAGCATCGCTGCATTGTTTTCCGACAAGGCCGGCGCCATCGAGCTGATCATGCGTGAGATCCGCCTGCCGCGCGCGCTGCTCGGCCTGATGGTCGGTGCTACACTCGGGCTTTCCGGTGCGGCACTTCAAGGCTATCTGCGCAATCCGCTGGCCGAGCCCGGCCTGATCGGCGTCAGCGCTTCAGCTTCGCTGGGCGCGGTGATCGCCATCTATTCCGGCCTGACGATTGTCTTCCCGCTTGCCTTGCCGCTGCCGGCATTGGCTGCCGCCGTGCTCGCCGTCGTCGTGGTCCAGGCACTTGCCGGCCTGCGCGGCAGCACCTTGACCATCATCTTAGCAGGTGTCGCCGTGTCGAGCTTTGCCGGCGCGATGACTTCGCTGGCGCTCAACCTGTCGCCCAATCCGTTCGCCGCGCTCGAGATCATGTTCTGGATGCTCGGCTCGCTGACCGACAGGTCGATGACCCATGTCTGGCTCGCCTTGCCGTTCATGCTGGTCGGCTGGGCGATGCTGGCGGCGCTCGGCCGGGCGCTCGACGCGTTGACGCTTGGCAACGAGACGGCGGCGAGCATGGGCATCGACATGCGCCGCGTGCAGTTGCTGGCCGTGTTCGGCACGGCGGCCTCCGTCGGTGCCGCAACGGCGGTGTCGGGTGCCATAGGGTTCGTCGGCCTCGTCATCCCGCACATGCTGAGGCCGCTTGTCGGCGCGCGCCCGTCGCGGCTGCTGCCGGCGAGCGCCCTGGGCGGTGCCTGCATGCTGCTTGCCGCCGACATCCTTGTCCGGCTCGTCGCGCCCGGCCGCGACCTCAAGCTCGGCGTTCTGACCGCAATCATCGGCGCGCCGTTCTTCCTGTGGCTTGTCTATCGCACGAGAAGGAAGCTTGCCTGATGCTGCTCGATGTTCAAGATCTCAGGGCGTCGCTTGGCGGCCGGCCGGTGCTCAAAGGCGTGTCCTTTTCCGTCATGGCGGGTGAGTTTGTCGGCCTTATCGGCCCGAACGGAGCCGGCAAGTCGACCTTGCTGCGCGCATTGCTCGGACTGACACCGGCAGACGGCGCAATCGCGTTGGGTGCGCTCGCCGCCGCTCATGTCTCCGCGAGGGAGCGCGCTCGGCATATGGCCTACGTTGCGCAGGAGCGCGAGATCGCCTGGGCCGTGCCGGTCGAGATGCTGGTCGGCCTCGGTCGCTCGCCCCATCGGCCAAGTTTCGCCTCGCTCGCCCTTGCCGACCGCAACGCCATCGACGCCGCAATGCGCAAGATGGAAGTCGACAGCTTTCGGGACCGCGCTGCGACCGAGCTTTCGGGTGGCGAAAAGGCGCGTGTGCTGATCGCCCGGGCGCTGGCACAAGAGACGCCGCTGCTGCTCGCCGATGAACCGACATCGGGCCTCGACCCATCGCACCAGATCACGCTGATGCGCCTGTTTGCCGATCTCGCGAGCAGCGGACGAAGCGTCGTGGCTTCGCTGCACGACCTCGGGCTCGCCGCCCGCTGGTGCACCCGACTGCTGCTCATCGACGCCGGCAGGATCGTCGCCGACGGCCCGCCTGATGAAGTGCTGACCGCCCAAACCCTGCGCGACGTCTATGGCGTCGAAGCCTTCTTCGGCGAGACAGCGGGCGGGCTGGTTGTCCAGCCGCTCGATCTCGTTGCCGTCGATACCGGAGCACGACCATGAGTTACCTCGAGCAGTTGCTGCGTCACCACCTGACCGACTGGCGCAGCGGATGGAGCATGGGCACGTTTGGCGCCATTGCCGAGTTCCATCAGGATGACGGCGAGGTTGCGGTGATAGACGACACCTACCTGCTGACCCGGGCTACCCGGCGGGGCGGTATTCGTGTCGATCGCGGCACGTTGAGCGAACTGGTGCCTGTCGCCTACGAGACGCTCAGTCCGAAGCGGCATCGCTGGAGCCAGGCGGTGGCGTTGTGCCTTCCTGAAGCCAAGGCGCGGCGCGGCAGCAGGAGCGTGCTGAGTGAGATCGGGCCGGACGATCACGCGATCCGGGGTATCGACCGCACCGGCATCCTGTTCGACATGGGCCTGTCCTTGCCACAATGCGACTTCTGCATCCGCACCAGCGAGCCAAAGCTGCTGGCCGTCTTGCGCGCCAATCTCGGCCGTTCGCTGTTCGAGCATGGCAATGAGGCGATGCCGGCGATCCTTGCGGTCCATCCGCATCGGATCGCCTTGACCAATATCGGCCGTGTCGAGGTCTACCAGAAGATCGGTGGACCCGACACGGGCGGGGTTTCTCCCGAGGGACCGCATACCCATCTGCTGCCGAAGCTTCTGAAGGGAGGCCGCACGCATTCGGCCAACACGCCGATCCCATCTGGCCTGTTGCCAGTCGGCTCGCTGCATCCGGGCAATCCGGTCATCGATCCGCTGGGCAAGGACCGGCCGTTCGACCTGACCCTGCATAGCGAGTTTCAGGAATTGATGAGCCGTTTCGGCACCGCCGAGGCTCTCGCCGGCAAGGCCTATGTCGACGACGCGCTGGAGACGGGCAGGGACCTCGACGCCGGCCAGGCGCCTGCCGGGCGCCATGCCCGGGCTGCGTTGCGTGTCGCGCTGCGACAGAAGGTCCGTCTGGCCGAGTGCCTGGGAGATGAAGCACGCCGCCAAAGGATCACGACCTGGCAAGCCAGCTTCGAGCAATCGGAGCCGGAGGCGGAGGACGACGACGCGCCGGGCCACGCGGCCTAAGGCTTCGGTGCGCAAACTCATGCCTGTCGGCGAAGGCTCCGGCCGTCGCCGACAGAGCAAAATTCGGGGCCAAACTAAACTTGATATTAATAGTCATGTTTTATATGGTCCGGTTGTGCTCGGGACAGGACGGCCGCAACGGCCACCGTCGCACGATGGGACCAGGTCGTGGCAATAGCTCTTTCGGCGATGAATGTTGGGACGCATCGGATCAGCAGGCTGGGTCTGCGTACGACCAGCCAAGCTGTCGAATTGACGCGGGCCGAGCTTCATCAATTGGTCTGGTCACGGCCGATGACCGAGATCGCCGTGCAGCTTGGCGTGCGCGACCAGCAGGTGGCGCAGGCCTGCGATCGTCATGACATAGCTCGCCCACAACCTGGGCATTGGCAGAAACTGCAATACGGCAAGGGTGTCGAGCCCAAGCCGCTTTCGACCGAATCCTATGCCGCGGAAGAGCCGGTCGTCATCGCTGGTCGCGAGACTTTTCCGCGCATCCGCGACAACGAGCTTGCGCCAGGGGTCAGCAGGTCATGATGCATGTCAACCCCTTCAAGGATGCCGGCGAGGCGCAGGGCGATGGGATGCGCCGATATCGCGAGACGTTCGCCGAGGTCGAAGCGCTGGGCGCCCAGGTTCGCCGGGCAAGGCGTCAGGCTGATCTGAGCCTGAAGCGCGTCAATGCCGTGCCGGAACCCCACAGTGTGGGCAATGCCGTTTTCGCGGTTGAGCTGGAGCGCCACCGCGCCGACCGCGAGACGATGTTCGAGGCGATGCGCAAGCTAGACGCAGCGCGCCGGGCGCTGCGGGCAATCGCCTCCGATTTCGTCTTGGATCAGGACAAGACCGCCGCGGCAGATCTACGCCGTCCTGCCTGAGGCAGGGCCGGACTGTCGCGGGACAACATATCAGATGGAGACTATCGAGTGTCAAAGATGGCCGAGATCGAACGCCGCAGTGAAGAGGCGTCGGCGCATATCCGCGCAACGATCATGAATGAGTTTTGCGAAGTCATGCACAAGACAGGCCTGTCTCCGATTGCGGTGATGCGGCTAGCCGCGCAGGCGGTCGGGTCGATCTATCGCGAAGTGGCCGACGTTCATGCCTGCCCCGATGGCTGCCCTTGCGGCTGGCGGCCTCATGAAGTGTCCGACATCGAGGTTCTTGGTGCTGCCCTTGCGTCCGCGTGCCGGCAACATCGGCGCAGTCAAGATCTGCGGTTGATGCGGGTCATCGGCAGCGCATGACCCGCGTTGCGGGCGCTCCTGCCTTGTGGCGCTCCTTTACCGGACAGTCTGCCTCAGCCCAGCCAGTGCCTCCTGCACGTCGGCCCGTGCTTCGCTGTCTTCGGGCCAGACGGCGTAGACCGGATAGGTAAATTCGGGCGCGCCTTCGACGGTTTCCAGCTCGCCCGCGGCGATCAGCGGGGCAACCACGCCCTTGCGGAAGTAGCCCGTTCCGCCGGCGCGCAGGATGTAGCTCAGGCCGAGCGGGCCGAGACCGACGACAAGTCCGGGCTCGCCAAACGCCGTCGAGCTGGCATCGTGCTGGGCGGCGAACAGCGGCCCCCAATCGACATAGACATAGGTGTCGGCCTCCGGCCTGCCATTGCCGGGCAAGGTCCTGACCAGCACGAGCTGCTCTTCCTGGAGGATCTCGACCTTGAAGCCGGGCAAAAGCTTCGGCGCATAGAGCACGGCGATGTCGAGCACCCCGTTCCTGAGCTGGTCGAGCAACTGGTCCGGCACGCCGACATGGGCGTGAACGGCAATCTCGGGCCTGGCTTTCTTCATCCACACCAGCCAGTCGAGCAGCAGCGGGTTCCACAGGCTGAGCTCGCCTCCGAGCGCGACGACGCTTGTCCGCCCGGAGGGGATGGCCAGCTGGTAGCGGGCGCGCTCCCAGATCTGGACGAAGGATTGGGCGAAGCGCTCGAACTCGCGGCCGGCCGGGGTCAGTTGCGCGCCGTTGCGATTGCGAACGAACAGTTGGCGGCCGAGCTCGTCCTCGAGCGTACGGATGCGGGCGCTGACGGTCGTCTGGGTGACATGGAGCCGGTCGGCGGCCCTGAGGAAGCTGCCGCAATGAACGATCTCGAGAAACGTGCGGGCGCGGTCGATATCCATACGCCATTAGTGCAAAAAAATTGCATCAATGCAGCATTTAAATCCGTTTGCCTTTCGGAGTGACGGAGCGCAGCTTTTCCGTGTCGAGATCGATCTCGCCGCCAAGACGGGACACGAAGATGATGTCTGACCAAAAAGGCGCTCCTCCCGAAACGCGCGAATACGCTTCGCCTCCTTGCTTCATGCATGAACTGGAACCGGGCTACCGGACTGATACGGCTCCCATGGACGCGTGGCCTGATGTCGCGCGATGGCGCAAGGCGGAGCGGGCGCGCCTGATTGACGAGCGACTGCTTGCCGATCCCGAGGAACGCAAGGCTCGCTCCGAGCGCATCGCTGCCGAACTCGACCTGGCAATCGGCAAGGTCAGCGGCCGGATCGTCAGTGTCTATTGGCCTTTCCGCGGCGAGCCGGATCTTCGCAACTGGGCTGTCCGGGTGATCGGGCGCGGCGGCAGGATCGCCTTGCCTGTCGTCATCAAGAAGGCTTGGCCGCTGGAGTTCCGTGCCTGGTCGCCGGGCGATCCGCTCGAACGCGGTGTCTGGAACATCCTCGTTCCCGCCAATGGTCCGGCGATCCTGCCCGATGTCGTCATCGCGCCGGTCGTGGGGTTCGACGGGGCAAACTACCGGCTGGGCTATGGCGGCGGCTTTTTCGATCGCACCCTTGCCGCGATGCCCAAGCGACCGCTCGTCGTCGGCGTCGGCTACGCAGGCAGCCGGATCGCCACGATCTATCCGCAGCCGCACGACATTCCGATGGACATCATCGTCACCGACGAATGAGTGATGGGACGAATGAGTGATGGGACGAATGAGCGATGGCTAATAAGTCGCAGTATGCCACCCTTGTCGTCAGGGGCTCTGCTGCTAGGCTTTGACAATGCGATGCCGGATGTCCGGACAGTCAGTGCGACACGGATCGCAACTGGGAGGAGGTCGCCTGTCGTGAATGAAACTGTACAGCCAAAGGGGCGTTCGCTCTATCTCGAGCTGGGAGGCGAAGAGGCCGTACGCCGGCTGGTCGAAATCTTCTACGACATCGTCGAGCAGGACGAGGCTGCAGCCGAGCTGCATCTGTTGCATCGCAGGGGGCATGGCGTCGCGCATTCGCGTGAGGAACAGTTCAACTATCTCTCAGGCTTCTTTGGCGGTCCGAGCTATTACGTTCAGAAGCACGGGCATTCGCGGCTGAAGGAAATCCACGAGCACGTGGCGATCGGTCCGGAACTGCGCGATTTGTGGCTGACATGCATGCGCCAGGCGGTGGAGAAAGCCGGCTTTTCCGAGCACCTGCAGGCATTGGTGATGCGCCACTTCACCTTTGCCGCCGAGATGACAAGAAACAGGGACTGAGTCGGCCGGCCTCCCAGCCGCGGCAGCGGCTGGGTAGCTCAACCTCAGTGGTAGGGTTGCATCGAACCCGGCTCGCCGCGCATGTTGACGACCGGCTCGCCTTGCGAGGTCGGGGCTGCCAGGCCAGTGGCGACCACCGACACCTTGAACTGACCCTGGAGCGAATTGTCGAAGATCGCGCCGACGATGATGTCGGCTTCATCACCGACCTCCTCGCGGATGCGGGTGGCGGCTTCGTCGACCTCGAACAGCGTCATGTCCATGCCGCCCGAGATCGAGATCAGCACGCCCCTGGCGCCCTTGATCGAGTTTTCGTCGATGAGCGGGTTGGCGATCGACGCTTCGGCCGCCTTGCTGGCGCGGTTTTCGCCGCTGCCGACGCCCGTGCCCATCATGGCGCGGCCCATGTCGCGCATCACCGTCTTCACGTCGGCGAAGTCGAGATTGATCAGGCCTTCCTTGACGATCAGGTTGGTGATGCAGCTGACGCCGGAGTAGAGCACTTTGTCGGCGATGCCGAACGCATCCTCGAAGGTGGTCTTGGCGTTGGCGATGCGGAACAGGTTCTGGTTCGGAATGACGATGACCGTGTCGGCGGCCTGGCGCAAAAGCTCGATGCCCTGTTCGGCCATCTGCATGCGCCGCTTGCCTTCGAAGGTGAACGGCTTGGTGACGATGGCAACGGTGAGGATGCCTGCCGCGCGTGCTGCCCGTGCGATCACAGGTGCGGCGCCCGTTCCGGTGCCGCCGCCCATGCCGGCGGTCACGAAGCACATATGCGTGCCGGAGAGCTGATCCATGATTTCATGGATCGATTCCTCGGCCGCCGCCTGACCGACCTCCGGCATGGAGCCGGCACCGAGACCCTCGGTCACCATCGCGCCGAGCTGAACCAGCTTCGAGGCCTTCGACATGGTCAGCGCCTGAGCATCGGTGTTTGCGACGATGAACTCTGTGCCCTCGAGACCTTCGGCAATCATGTTGTTGACGGCGTTGCCGCCACCGCCGCCGACACCGATAACGGTCAGCTTCGGCCTCATTTCCGAGATCTCAGGTTTCTTGGAAGTGTTCATGGTTCCGTTTCCTGCGCAGCGCCCCTGCCCGAATCGGACCGGCTCAGGGAATCAGATTGATCGGGAGGCTGCAAGGAATAGCCTGTCGATTGCGGTTTTTAACCGGCAGATCAGGGCTTTTGCACGTGTAAGTGAGGGAGGCGGGCGCTCGATCTGGCGTCCGACCGCTGCTGGCGCGGCCGGACAGCTTGGGCGTCGTGGCCAGAATGCCTTGAGCCGAGCTGTAGCGCCGGAGTTGGTATGCCCACCCGCTTCCGGGTTGGAGTGGAAGCCAGCTATCTTCCGCCCAGCCTATTTTACAGCTCTTGGTGCAGCATTTTCGACCGGTCCAGGTCGCTTTCGTAGCCTGGTTGTCGGAACCGCTCATTTATCAAAAACGCTAGCGTGGGCAGGCGTCACAATGGCTGCTCATGCGACTGCAGGAATGACCTTCGCTCCAGCGCGCGAACCTCAAGTTGGCGGAGACGCGTCTGCAGCCTGTTGGCACCGACAGGGGAATACTGGTGCGAGCCGATGCGTTGTCGGGGCTCGTCTCAAATCCAATGCCAGCCATCTGCCATCTGTCACCAATGAGCCATCTCGCGAGCATGCCATGGTAATATCAATCGATACCCCTCCAAGTTGGCGCGATATCGCGCGGGTTGCCTCAGGTGAGATGCTGGCTCTTGCCCCAGCAGCCTGGGAACGCGTTGCACATGCCAATCGGATCGTGACGCGTATCGTTGAGAACGGCGTGCGTGCTTACGGTGTGAACACTGGGGTCGGCGCGCTTTCGAACACGGTGGTCGAACCAGCTTTGCAGGAAAAACTGTCGCGCAACATAATCCTCAGCCATGCTTGCGGGGTAGGCGAACCAGTTCCAGAGCACAGCGTCCGGGCCATTATCGCATCGCAGGTGGCCAACTTTGCACATGGTCACTCTGGCGTGCGCCCTGAGATCGTTCTGCACTTGCTGCGCTTCCTGGAACGTGACTGCATTCCGGAAGTTCCGTCACGAGGGTCAGCGGGATATCTCACGCACAACGCCCACATTGCGCTGGTTCTGATCGGTGAGGGCAGGGCGCAAGTGGCCGGGCGCCGAATGAATGGCCGTGATGCGTTGGCCGCCATTGGCGTTGAGCCATTGGTGCTTGGCGCCAAGGAAGGTCTGAGCCTGGTAAATGGCACCGCCTGCGCAACTGGGCTCCTGTGTGTAGCGCTGGCGCGCGTCGAACGGCTGTTACGCTGGGCTGATGCTGCGGCGGCCCTGACGCTTGAAGCCGCGGGTGGTCAGATGGCGGCCTTTGACGAGCGAGTGCTTGCTATGCGGCCGTCACCCGGCATCCAGGCGGTGGGCGTTACGCTGCGTGCTTTGCTCGAAGGCAGCGGCCTGATAAGCGCGGCACGCGGGCGCCGGACGCAGGACGCACTCAGCCTTCGTGCCGTGCCTCATGTGCACGGTGCAGCGCTTGAAGTGACGGAGCGTTCGGCGCAACTTGTCGATCGCGAGCTCGCCTCAGTCACCGACAATCCGGCGGTATCGGGTACGCTGGAAAACCCGCTGGTCTTTTCGGAGGCTCATGCCGTTGCGCCGGCGCTGGGTCAGGCGGCCGACAGCCTGACGATCGCGCTGGCTCAGGTGGCGGGGATGAGCGAACGGCGGATTGATCGTCTGGTCAACCCTCTCGTCAACAACCTGCCGGCGTTTCTCGCCAGCGAAGGCGGCTGCAATTCCGGCTTCATGATCGCGCAGTACACTGCCGCCTCGTTGAGCAATGTAAACCGCCGCCTCGCAGCCCCAGCTGCAACCGACGGCGGCGTTACCTCAGGGTTGCAGGAAGATTTCCTCGCCCATCCGACCGTTGCCGCCAACAAGCTGCTGGCGGTCATCGACAACGCCGAATATATCCTGGCAATTGAATTGATGGCGGCAGCCCAAGCGCATGACTTCCTGGCTGGCGACGAAACGCGCGCGCCTGGAACGGATGCGATCTATCGCTCGGTTCGTGAACGTGTCGCGCATTATGCCGACGATCGCCCACTGTCGTGGGACATTGAAACGGTTCGATCTTTCATACGAGAGACGGATATACCTTAGCGAAGCCACGACTGAGGGACGACCACGCTTGGTCGCGGTCGATTCCTAATCCAATCGACGAGCCAACCCTTGGAGTGATCGCAAGGCCGGCCAACAACTTGCCTGGTTAGCGTCTCGACAAGTCGCGCAGACGGCCTGTCTTCTCGCGGCCGCCCACATGAGTGGGCAGGCCGGAGCCAGCCTAAACAATTGGTTTCAGAATGATCCCATGCGAATTCGGCGTCGTCCACCGGGGCGCGATTGAGCCACAGGGATCTGCGGATCGAACAGTTGGGGGTTCAGTCAACCAGACCCACGCATTGATGGTGGCCTTGGGCATACATTATGCCTATATATGGACAACGATGATGGAACCTGTTGCACCATGACAGTCAACGTCTGGTCGCCCGCGATCTCGAAGGCCGACGGGCCGCTGTATCTGGCGATTGCCGACGCCTTGTCGGTCGACATCGCGTCTGGCCGCTTGCCCGGCGGCTTTCGGCTGCCGCCGCAGCGGACACTTGCCGACCAGCTTGGCATCGATTTCACCACGGTGAGCCGTGCCTATGCCGAGGCGCGCAAGCGCGGGCTGGTCGAAGGTCGGGTCGGGCAGGGCACCTATGTCAGGATGCGTCGTCCGTCCAACTCGCCGTCGACGGTGACCGGTATCGTCGACATGAGCATGAACCTGCCGCCGCGGTTCGACGATCCGGAGCTCGCAGCAAAGATGTGGGACGGCATCGCCGAACTGCAGGCCGGCGACGGGCTCGGCCTATTGATGCGCTACCAGGAAGCCGGCGGCACGCTGCGCGACCGCGCCGCGGGCGCCATGTGGCTGGCGCCGCGTCTGGGCGATATCGGCCCTGGTCGGTTGATGGTCTGTCCGGGCGCGCAAGGGGCGTTGCTGGCGCTGCTGGGGGCGTTGGCAGCACCGGGCGAAACCATCTGCGCCGAGGCGCTGACCTATCCCGGCCTGCTTGCCGTTGCCGAGCATCTGCGCATCGGCGTCACCGGCGTGGCGATGGATGAGGAAGGGCTGATTCCCGAAGCGTTCGAAGATGTGTGCCGCAAGCGCGCGCCGAAGCTGCTTTGCTGCACGCCGACGCTGCACAATCCGACAACTACGACGCTGTCGCAGGTACGGCGCGAGCAGATCGTGGCGATCGCGCGCCAGCACAATGTGCTGATCGTTGAGGACGACGCTTATGGCGCCTTGCCGGTCAATCCGGTGGCCACTTTCGCGGCCCTCGCACCCGAAATCACTTATCACATTGCCGGCCTGGCCAAGTGCCTGGCGCCGGCGCTGCGCGTGGCTTATGTGGTGGTGCCGCAGGAGCGCACGGCAGCCCATCTAGCCGGCGCCATCCGCGCCACCGCCGGCATGGCCTCGCCGCTGACGGCCTCGCTTGCCACGCGCTGGATCGAGACTGGGGTTGCACAATCCGTGCTGGCGGCAATTCGAAGCGAAACCAGGCAGCGGCAAGCGATCGCGTCGCAACTGCTGCCGTCCAGCCTTGTGCAGGCAAATGCCGAAGGCTTCCACGTCTGGCTGAAGCTTCCATCTGGCTGGAGCCGGAGCGACTTTGCCGCGCGCCTGCGCTCGGCCGGCATCGGCGTCGTCACCAGCGATGCGTTCTCGGTTTCGGGGCCTGCACCCGAGGCAGTGCGCCTTGGTCTGGGTGCGGCGCCCAATCAGGCGTCGCTTGCCGCAAGCCTTGGGACAGTCACTGACCTGCTCGTGCAGCAGTCGGCGGTGTCGTCGATGGTCGTGTAGCCCTAGGGGATGGCGCTCGGCAGTGGGCCGGCGAAACGCTCGATCCGGTTCATGCCAAGGATTTGATGCAGCGGGGCCTCGTCACTCACCCGGCGAAACATGCCGGGCGACATCCAGCGCGCAAAGCCGTCGACATTGGGCGCGCCGCGACCTGAACGAACATCGTCGATCCATAAGGTGCGTGTTTCGAGCGAGATACGGGTCAGGCCGGTCGAATTCGGCACGCCGGCATGGGCATGAGCGCTGGAAAACGCGATGATCTGACCCGGTGCGATGACCACCGGCGTAGCGTCTGCGACCTCAAGCTCCTCGATCAGATGAGGTATCGCCGCGTCGGCGTCGACAGCGTTGCGACCACCAGCCTTCGACCGCTCCAGCAGCGCGGCAAGGTCGAAGTCGGCGCTGGTGTTCGCGACCGGACGATCCCAGAGCGAGGGGTAGATCGCGAAGGTGCGCCCTTCATCGATGTCGTAGACCGGCGCCCACCAATTGGTCTGGGCATAGAGGTTGGAACCCCAGGTGTCGCGGTGGAAGGCAATGGTGGCGGTGGTGCGGGCACGCGGCACGACGCTCCCCGGAACCTGGTGCGGCTGGAACCTGAGATAGAGGGTATCTCGTACGAGCCCTTCCGCCTCCAGGCCGCAGGCCTCGAAGACATCGCGCCACAGCCGCCTGACCTCCGGCGACCGGGCGAAATCGCGCTGGCGCTGGGCGAAGCTCTCCGTCTGCTCGTGATGCGACAGGTGGCGATGTATTTCCTCCGGTGCGAAGGGCGCGAACGCATCCTCCAGGAAGGTTTGGGTGAAGCTGACGAGGTCGGCCATCGGCACAAGTTCGCCGAAGCGAAGAATGTCGCCGGCATAGATCCGGTCATGAAGCAGGCGCGGGCCGGGCGCCTCGGAGACGTCGTTGTACATCAGATCGTTCCGCAATTCACACGGTAAGGCCGGCGATATTCATCAGCAGGCGGAAGAGGTAGGCCACGGCACCGAGCCCCAGAACGCTGACTGTCCAGATGAGGATCAGCCAGCCGATCCGCTTCGGCCACGATACCGGTGCCTGCGAGGGGGCGGCCATCAGTGATAGCCCTCGCCGGCTTTCACCTTGCCGCGGAACACGTAATAAGACCATGCGGTGTAGCCGAGGATGAAGGGGATGATGAACAGGGCGCCGACCAGTGCAAAGCCCATGCTCTGCGGCGGCGAGGCGGCCTCGCGGATGGTGATGTCAGGTGGGATGATGTTCGGCCACAGGCTGATGCCGAGGCCGCTATAGCCAAGGAACAGCACGAACAGCGCAAGGATGAACGGTCCGGCATGTGGTGCGCCCTGCAGGCTGCGCAGAATTAGCCAGGTGGCGACAAGGACCAGGATCGGCACCGGCGAGAAGAAGACGATGTTCGGGAAGCTGAACCAGCGTTCGGCAATGTCGGGATGGGCGAACGGCGTCCACAGGCTGACGATGCCGACGACGGCCAGCAAGGCAAGCGTTATGGGGCGCGCCAGTGCGACCATGCGGTCATACAGCACGCCTTCAGTCTTGATGATCAGCCATGTGCTGCCCAACAGTGCATAAGCGACAATCAGCCCGAAGCCGGTGAACAGGCTGAAAGGCGTGACCCAGTCGAGCGCGCCGCCGACATAGGTGTTGTTTTCGACCTTGAAGCCGTCGAGGAAGGCACCGAGCGACACGCCCTGGAAGAAGGTGGCGACATAGGAGCCGCCGGCAAAGGCCTTGTCCCAGAATGCCCTGTGATGCTGGTCGGCCTTGAAGCGGAACTCGAAGGCGACCCCGCGCCAGATCAGCCCGAGCAGCATCAGCACCAGCGGCAGATAGAGCGCGCTGAGGATGACGGCATAGGCAAGCGGGAAGGCAGCCATCAGGGCGGCCCCCCCGAGCACCAGCCAGGTCTCGTTGCCGTCCCAGACCGGGGCGACCGTGTTGACCATGGTGTCGCGCTGCTCGCGGTCGCGAACGAAGGGGAACAGGATGCCGATGCCGAGATCGAACCCGTCCATGATGACATACATCATCAGGCCAAAGGCGATGATGACGGCCCAGACAACTGGAAGATCGATGCCCATCGGTTCAGCCTTTCCTGTCGGCGTGAGTCTGCGCGAACATGTCGATCTGTTCGTGGGCGGCAGATAGCGGCCGCGCCGGCCGGCCGCTCATATCGTCGTCGCCCGGATCATGCTCGTCGACTTCGGGGCCCTTGCCGACCAGCTTGAGCATGTAGCTCGTGCCGATGCCGAAGACGATGAAGTAGACCACGACGAAGACAATGAGGGTGGTGCTCATCGCCAGCACCGAATGGTTCGACACGGCGTCCTTGGTGCGCATCACGCCATAGACGATCCATGGCTGGCGGCCGATCTCGGTGGTGTACCAGCCGGCAAGGATGGCGATCACACCGGCCGGGCCCATCAAGGTGGCGAAGCGCAGGAACAGCCTCTTTTCATAGAGTTGCTGGCGCCAGCGCAGCCATAGCCCCCAGGCACCGAGCAGCAACATCAGCATGCCGAGACCGACCATGATCCGGAAGCTCCAGAATACGACGGTCGAGTTCGGACGGTCCTCCTTGGCGTATTCCTTGAGGCCAGGGAACTGGCCGTTCCAGCTGTGGGTCAGGATCAGGCTGCCGAGATTCGGAACCTTGATCGCGTAGAGCGTCTCTTCTTTCTCCATGTCGGGCCAGCCGAACAGGGTCAGCGGCACGGCTTCGCCGGGTTTGTTCTCCCAATGGCCTTCGAGTGCTGCGATCTTGGCGGGCTGGTGTTTCAGCGTGTTGAGGCCGTGCAGGTCGCCGATCAGAATCTGCACCGGCGCCGAAACCAGCACCATCCACATCGCCATCGACATCATGGTGCGGGTGTGGCGGCTGTCGTTGCCGCGCAGCAGATGCCAGGCGCCCGACGCACCAACAAAAAGGGCGGTCGCCAGGTAGGCGGCGACGGTCATGTGCGCCAGGCGGTAGGGGAATGACGGGTTGAAGATGATCTCGAACCAGTTCACCGGGATGACGACGCCGTTGACGATTTCGAAGCCTTGCGGGGTCTGCATCCAGCTGTTGGAGGCGAGAATCCACGTTGCCGAAATCAGCGTCCCGACCGCAACCATGATGGTGGAGAAGAAGTGCAAACCAGGGCCGACCCGGTTCCAGCCGAACAGCATGACGCCCAGGAAGCCGGCCTCGAGGAAGAAGGCGGTGAGCACTTCGTAGGCGAGCAGCGGCCCGGTCACCGAGCCGGCGAAGGCGGAGAAGTAACTCCAGTTGGTGCCGAACTGGTAGGCCATGACGAGGCCGGAGACGACGCCCATAGCGAAGTTGACGGCGAAGATCTTCGACCAGAAATGGTAGAGATCGCGGTAGACGGTATCGCGCTTCCATAACCACAAGCCTTCCAGCACCGCGAGGTAACTTGCGAGCCCGATGGTGATGGCGGGGAAGATGATGTGGAAGGAGATCGTAAAGCCGAACTGTATGCGGGCCAGTTCGAGTGCGGTTAGGCCGAACATCAAGGACCTCTCTTGCATGTACAATCGGCTTGAGCGCGATTGCTGGTCGAAGCGTAATACTCGTCGATTGTCGTCAGGTATTGCTCACACCTTGCAATAGACGCCCATCTTGATCTGCGCAGCGCGGAAAGTCGACGCACCCCGGGGGACATTTTGCCCCATGTGGCGGACCCGCGCAGGCGTCTTACGGCGCGCTCGTTCTCCATACAATAGATCCATACATTCATCAATTGTCAGGAATGTATGTGAATTATATGTATATTGCACCTTGCCGGCAAGGCTGAAGCGCCTTATGTGTCGGGGCGTAGGGGCGCGCTGTGGCGTTGCCCGCATGTTTGCGACCCGCAAGGAGGAGACGCGCATGTCTCGGTCCAGATATACGGCAGAGGGGTTTACCCCCACCGACAACCCGATGAAGACGGGTATCAAGGGGCTCTGCCCGCGCTGCCAGATGGGGCACCTGTTCCAGGGCTTCCTGAAGCTTGCGCCGCGTTGCGAGGTTTGCGGGCTCGACTATTCCTTCGCCGATCCGGCCGATGGCCCCGCCTTCTTCGCCATGACCATTGCCGCGGTGCCGGCGCTCGCCTTCGGCGCCTGGTTCCAGACGGCATTCGGCCTGCCGCTATGGGTGCATCTGTTCATCACCTTGCCGCTGACCGTGCTGAGCTGCATGGCACTGTTGCGGCCGCTCAAGGGCTGGCTGGTGTGTTCGCAGTTCTTCCACAAAGCCGAGGAAGGCTCTATCGATTTCGATTGGCACGCCAAGGCCAAGGGCCAGCAGCAGAATGGCCAGACGCCGGCCGCCTAATCAGGCGGAGTATTCGGCGCAGCCCTGCCGCTGTGGCGACCAACAGCAAAAAAGCCATGGGCAGGGGCGGCCCATGGCTTTGCGGCAACATCAAGCTGCCTTTGGCGGTGGGGAGGTGTCGTTCAGCGCAGGACGCTGGTGACCTTGTCTCCTTCATCGTTGAGCCCGATCGAAACCTTCTCGCCGATCTGGATATTAGGAAGGCCGACGTCGCGCGGCACGGTGAAGCTGTGGCCGTTGTCGAGGGTAATGACGCGAGATGCCGGGCTGAACTTCATGACCACGCCGTTGTTCGACGACGCGAGCGCTGCGCCCGACATCAAGGCGAGGGATGCGGCAGCCAGGATGATCTTCTTCATTTGGTAGTTCCTTTCTTGGGAGGTGACGCCAACATCGGCGACGTCCCATTTCTAGCGGCGTCCCGTTTCGAGCTGTTTTCAGAACACGGCGATAAGTGTTTCGTTTGTTTCAGTCGCCGCCGGTAAGCGAAACAAAACGCTGCTTGCTGGCTGGAAAGGGCAGGCGTGTTCTGCTTGAACAGCGATCGTGTGGGGACGACGACGGCCTGTGACCAGACACCAGCGCGCGACGATCGGGCTTGGCGAGGGCTGATGGGGGCAGGCGACTGTCGGAATGACGGCAGCCAGGGCGCGAGGGGCAGTCTCGCTCTGTCGAGCCAACGGCAACGCGATGGAAAGGGGAGGGCGAAAGCGGCGAGGTTTGACCGTGCTTCGTGGCGCTGGATGCGCTCCCGCAGTTCGGACGGGAAAACGCAAACGCACCGACCGGCAAGCGCCGGCCGGTCAGATCGAACGGGAGGGTGCCGTCGTTGAAAGCCGCGACTTGCGGGCCGTGCGCACTCCGTCGGCGGCGCGCAGATGCGCTGCGATCATCGGATTGACGATGTGGGGGGCGGTCAGCAGCGCCATATGTCCGGCATCGGGAACGATGGCAAGCCTGGCGCCTGGAATAGCCTCGGCGACCATTTCGGTGACGCGCAAACTCAAGACAGGGCTGTCCAGCGCCATCACCGCAAGCGTCGGGCAACCGAGCGCGCGACAGCGGTTCGCCGGCCAGGTTGCGGCAAGTGCGGTTGCGAGATCACGGCCCGCTTGCTCGGCATGGCGCACGAGCTCTTGCCGAAGGCCTTCGCTGGTCCGGCGCCAGGCGCCTGCGCCATGCCAGAAGTCGATATAGGCGCGCATGCCGGCTGACGGGCCGGAGGCACGTGCTGTTGTCGCCAGTTTCTCGGCCATGCCGGCAAGCTCGGCGAACAAGGCCAGATCCGACGGAGCCCCGGCGCGCAGCAGATGGAACAGTGCGGGCTCGATCAGCGTCAGGCTTTTGACCAGTTCCGGTCGCATCAGCGCGATCTCCAGCGCCACTGCCGCACCATGCCCATGTCCGACAAGGTGCATCGGCTCCGACATCGCGCCAAGAAGAGCGCCCGCAACAGCGGGGATACCAAGGGCTGTCCATCTGCTGCAGTGACAGGACAGATCAGGCGCGATTAGCCGGTGGCGGCCGCGCAGGTAGTCCGCGGTGCCTTGCCACAGCCCACCCGTATTCGTGGAGCCATGCAACGCGAGTACGGGTGGGGAGAACACAGCCTCGCTGAGCACGGGCCGGCAGACGTCGCCGGGATCGGACTTCCAACTGGCGCTATTCCACATCGTGTTCATGGCCGCGCTTCCGGTCACCGGATGGATCGCTGACAAGCGACTGGATTTCAGAGCGGGCCACGCCGATGTCCTTGAGCAGGTAGTCGTCAAGTTCCCCGAGGTTCCACACCGCGCGGCGATGGGCGCGATGCAGCCAGAATGTCCGATGGGCGGCCGCGATCCGCGAAGCCAGCGACGAAACGAGGCCGGCGGCGGGTGATCGGATGGTCAGGGTAGTCATGTCCTGGAACTCCTTTGAGCTGTGCCTAGTCGGCGATACTGATCTAGACCTCTCCTGTTTCGGGCATGTTCCCGGCATCGGGAGAAGTGTTTCGTTTGTTTCAGTGGCGATGTTTAGTCGATCTGCGGGTTGCCACAGGGCGCATGACGGCTGCCCGGGCGAGCAGGGACGCCAACCGCCATCGAAGCTGCTGACGAAAGCCCGATCGAGCTGTGTCCGTTGTCGCCCGTTGCTGACAGTGGCAGGCCGCTGAACAGGCGGCGCGACGTGAGCCGCCCTGGTGTCGCGCCCAGCGACACGCGTGAATAGACGTCGGTTCGCTGCTTCTTCACGATCCGCGGGGACGTTGCGTTAGCAGGGTCGTGCAGTGACGACATCATCCCGGCGGGTGGGAATTGAAAGGTGGAAGCGATGTCGAAAGCATGCGCCATGCCGAAGGTCGGCAGAACAGCGCAAAAGGCTAGAATGGTCGATCGCATCTCATGTCTCCTTGGGGACGTTCGCGTTCTCGACCTTGCCGGGCGCCTTGCCTGCGGATGGGCCGCCTATCAACATCCCGTGGGTTTTTGATAGACTGGATGCTTCCGCATGCCGGAGCCGACCCAACGAAGTCGACATGGCGGAAGTTAGCTCAGGCCTGTTTCGACGCTTTTTCTGATCTGGGGGAAAAGGTTTCGTTTGTTCGCGCGATTGCGCGAAAATGGCTCCCAGGCCGAAATAATTGAAACAAAGTGAGTGAGTTTCGACCTCATATCGAAACAGAGGGCTTGTAATCATCCGCCGCGCTCACGCCGCCGTGATGTGGCGGCGCTCAGGATTGAGGAGACGATCATGCGAGCTGGCGATCCGGCGGTGAATGTTCGGACGGGCTACGCGCTTTTCGACAGCGACGACATGCTTGTCGACGCCAATGCCGAGATTTTCGGCGGCATTGCCCAGCCGCGCGGTGAGCAGCCGCCGATGGATGTCCTCGCAGCGGTCGCCCGGGTGCTTCGTCAGTTTGCAAGCTTCGATGGTCTTGTTGTGGAACAGACCGATGACTTCGTTCGGCGCGCCGCGTTGCGCTGGCGGCAGCCGAACGTGCCGCCGATCGAGGCGCAAACCGTCGACGGCGCCTGGAAACTGCTGACGAGCCACCCCCGCCTTGGCACCGGCATCGCGCTGATCAGCACCGACATCACCGAAATGAAGCTGGCCCAGATCGCACATCTCAACAGCGCCGAGATCTTCCGTTGTATCACCGACAGCCATCCGCTGCCGGTCTGGGTCGTCGACGAAGAAAGCAAACAGATCCTTTATGAGAGCCTCGACGGGTCGCACCTGCTTGGCCGCAAATGGCAGCCGCAACAGCAACAGCGCCTCACCGACCATTTTGTGAACCCGGACGAATTCGATCAGGCCTGTCGCCATGTCCACGGCAACGACATCTTGCGCGATTGCGAGATTGAGATGCAGCGTGAAGATGGCTCAAATGTCTGGTGCTCGACGAACTGGCGGCGGAGCGTCTTTCGTTCGCGCCCGTCGCTGGTCATCGGCGTGCTCGACATCACCGAGCGCAAGAAAGCCGAAGCAGCGGAACGCGAGGCGACATCGCTGATGCAACGGGTGCTGGACGCTTGCCCGTCGCCGACACGCATGTCGACGATCGAAGGCGAGACGCTCTATGCCAATCCCGCCAGCCGGGAACTCTACGGCGATCGCCCTCACATCGCTGACTATTATGTCAACCCGGCCGACCGGGAAATTCTGGTCAGCACCCTGCTGGACAAGGGCAGCATCGACGACTTCCGTGTGCGGCAATACTGTTCCGACGACACCATTTTCTGGGGCTCGCTTTCGGCGCGGCTGATCGACTTCCAGGGCAAGAAGGTGATCGTTTCCAACGCCACGAACATCAACGCCATGATCATGGCGCAGCAACAGACGCGCCAGGCAAACAACCGCCTGACCGACGCGATCGAGTCGCTGGCCGAAGGGTTCGCGCTTTATGACAAGGACGATTGCCTTGTCTTGGCCAACAGCCAGTATCGGAAGATGCATGCCATCTGCGCCGACGTGCTGGTCCCCGGGGTGAACTGGTTCGACTTCCTGCGGGTGACTGCTGAACGCAGCCAGTTCCGTGTTCCCGGCGACAAGATCGACGAGTGGTTGGCCGAGCGGGCGAGGGATCGGCGCGAGTACCGCCAGCAGGAGTTCCAGCATGCAGACGGCGGCTGGTTTTTCGTTTCGAACAGCCCGACACGGGAGGGCGGCTTCGTCGTCACCCGCCTCGACATAACCGAGCGCAAGCGAGCTGAACTGGCGGCCAAGGAAGCAGACGACCTCGTGCGCAGGGTCCTCGAGGCCAGCCCCGTCAGCATCCAGATGACTCGCGCCCACGACGGCAAGCAGCTCTACAGCAGCCCGGCGACGACGAGGTTGCTGGGCGATGTCGTTGGCGCGCTCGACCACTTCGCCAGTCAGGCGCATCGCGACGAATATATCGAACGCCTGCTGCGTGATGGCGCTGTCGATGAATTCGAAACACAGCTCAAGCGCAGCGACGGCCAGACATTCTGGTGCTCGATCTCGTCGCGACTGATCGATTTCCATGGCGAGCAGGTCATCGTCTCCCATACGCACGACCTGAGCGACCGCATCGAGTTGCAGAAGCAGGTCGAGCACCAGCGCGAGAAGCTGCACCAGAACGAGAAGCTGTCGGCTCTCGGCGGGTTACTGGCCGGCGTTGCCCATGAGCTGAACAATCCGCTGTCGGTGGTGCTCGGCATGTCGCTGACGCTGAAGGAAACATCGGTCGACGCGAAGACGGTCGAGCGAGCCGACAAGATCAGCAAGGCAGCGGAACGCTGCGCCCGTATCGTCAAGACCTTCCTGGCAATGGCCAGGCAGCAGCCGACGCGCGCCACGAATGTGTCGATAGACGAGGTTGTTTCGGCAGCTCTCGAAGTGGTCAACTATTCGATCCGGTCTTCCGACATCCAGCTCATGTTCGATCTTGAGCCGGATCTGCCGGCGATCTGGGGTGACCCCGATCAGCTCAGCCAGGTGCTGATCAACCTGCTGGTCAATGCCGAGCACGCGCTCCACCATTGGGAGGGGTCAAGGAAGATACTCGTTGCCACGGGACGGCATCCGGAATGCGGCAACATCACCATTAGTGTCACCGATACTGGCCCCGGGATTGCGGAAGAAATCCTGCCGCGCATCTTCGAGCCGTTCTTCACCACCAAGGAGGTAGGCGCCGGCACGGGCATCGGCCTGTCCTTCTGCCATCGCATTATCCAGGCCCATCAGGGAACGATCGAGGTCGAGACCATGCCTGGCGGCGGCTCGACCTTTGTCGTCTCGCTGCCGGCTTCCGACCGGTTCGTCGAAACATCAGGACCTTCAGACGACGAGCCGAAGAACTCGGCAGGGCTTTCATGCCTGGTGGTGGACGACGAGCGGGAGGTTGCCGACCTGATCGCCGAGGTCCTGATGCGCGACGGCTTCACTGTCGTCGTCGCGCGCTCGGGCGAAGAGGCTCTGACACAGCTCAGGAAGCGGACGTTTGCCGTCATCCTGAGCGACCTGAAGATGCCGAGCATGGATGGCCGGCGGCTCTACAACTACATCGCCGACTACCACCCGGCCGAAGTCGACAGGCTCGCCTTCCTGACCGGCGACACGATCAGCCCCGACGCGCAGGTGTTCCTGCGCGCCACCAAGCGGCCCTATCTGGAAAAGCCGGTGAAGCCGATCGAACTGCGCCGGTTTGTTTCAGGCCTGGTCGTCAGGCAGGTGTGAGGGATGTCGTTTGATTTGCCGCCCTCGCCGAAGCGAGGTAGTTTTCCAGTCGAGGTGAGGACCCGGTGACTGCCATTTCGCAGATCGTCGTTTGCGATGACGAGCCCGATGTCCGCGACATGGTCGCGGAATATCTGGAACGCCACGGCTATGCCGTGACGACAGCCGATGCCGGGCCGGCCTTGCGCCAGATCGTCGAGAGCCAGCCCGTCGATGTCGTGATCCTCGATATCCGCATGCCCGGCGAAGACGGCCTCTCGCTGGCGCGCTACCTGCGCGAGCATTCCGAGGTGGCGATCATCATGCTGACGGGCTCGGCCGAGATCATCGACCGGGTCGTCGGTCTCGAGATCGGTGCCGACGATTATATCGGCAAGCCGGTCGACCTGCGCGAACTGCTGGCGCGGGTGAAGGCCGTGCTGCGCAGGACAACGGGCAGGGATCGTGTTGCAGAAAATGCCCTCGGGCCCCAGAGCGCCCAGTTCGGCCACTGTCGATTGGACCTTGAGCAGCGCAAGCTGTTCGACGCCGACGGCCTTGATATTGCGATCACCCCGATGGAGTTCCGGCTGCTCAAAGTGTTCGCAGAGAACCGTGGGCGGATACTCAACCGTGACCAGTTGCTCGAACTTGCGCATGATCGGGGCTGGGATCCGTTCGACCGCAGCATCGACATCCGAATTTCGCGGCTGCGCAAGAAAATCGAGACTGACCCGACAAAGCCCGAGGTGATCAAGACCATTCGCGGGGTCGGCTATCTCTACGCCTGATCAGGCAACAGGCCCTGCGTTTGCACCGGTGTGCTCGCCTCAGGCAGCGAGACTTGCTTGGCGTATCCATCAAAATGCCGTACTGGGAGGCTTCTTGGGCAATTCAGCCCCAGAGATCACGGACCGCGCCACCGCCTGATGCACCAGACCAAGGCATATAGACCGCTTGCGACCGGCTTTTTGCCGGCCATGCTGCTGTGCTTGGCGGTGATGCTTGGCGGATCGCTGGTCGACAGCCTGCCTCAGGCATCGGGTGCCACAGAGCCCGCTTCGGGTCAGGTGGACGCCCGCGGACGGCATGGCGGCCCCGCCATTCCCGAACGATCGTTCGTCGTCGTCGATTGGCGTAGCGTCAAGGCGATGCCGCAGCACGATGACGGCAAGTCGGCAATCATCCCTTCAAGGATGGACACGCTTGCGATGGCCATTGCCCGTCCGCAGGCCGATCTCGTCTTGCAGACGGATGTCTTGCCGTCTGGGCCGACCTATGGCGCTCGCGCGCCGCCAGCAATCTCCTGACCATTTGTGAATGGTGCGGCCCGACGCCGCGCCGCTGAACGAACAGCCGTCGTCCGCGCGTCCCGACGCCGCGGCGACGGCCTTTGCAGGATAGATCATATGCGGACCTCCCGATGGGTGGTGTGGACATACACCATCATCATTCTGGCCGGCATCATTGCCGCGCTTCCCAACGTTCTGACCGCCAAGCAACTGGCGGCATTGCCAAGCTGGTTCCCGAAACAGCAGGTCACGCTCGGCCTCGATCTCCAGGGCGGCTCGCACCTGGTGCTTGAAGTCGATGCGGCGGCACTGAAGACAGACCGCCTGCGCTCGCTGCTCGACGATGTGCGCGGCGCCCTGCGCAAGGAGCGCATCAACGCATCCGCGGCGCGGCTTGCCGGTGATGCCATTGTCGTCAACATCGCCGACGATGCGCAGCGCGCAAAGGCGCTGGCAACGCTGCAGGCACTGGCTGTTCCCGTCAGTGGCGGCCTCGGCCTTGGCGGCGGCAAGCCGGACATCGAGGTCACCACTGCCGACAAGCAGATCAAGGTCGCGCTGACCGAGGCTGGCCAGCGCGACAAGCTCGACGCAGCCCTTCAGCAGAGCCTCGAGATCGTGCGCCAGCGTGTCGACCAGGTCGGCGTTGCCGAGCCGACGATCCAGCGGGTCGGCAGCGACCGCATGCTCGTCCAGCTACCCGGCCTGCAGGATCCGACCCGTTTGCGTGAGCTGCTTGGCAGCACCGCCAAGATGACGTTCCACATGGTGGCCAATGTCGCCAATGGCGAACCGTTGCCGCGTGGCGTCACCATGCTGCCCGACGCCAAGTCCGGCGCACAATATCCCGTCGAGGACCGTGTAGCACTCGATGGCGCACGCCTCACCGATGCGCGCGCCGGCTTTGACCAGCGCACTCAGGAACCGCTCGTTTCGTTCCGCTTCGACAGCGTCGGCGCGCGCCAGTTCGCCGAGATCACCGCCGCCAATGTCGGCAAGCCATTCGCCATCGTGCTCGACGGCAAGGTGCTGTCGGCGCCAAACATCCGCGAACCGATCACCGGCGGTTCCGGCCAGATCAGCGGCAGCTTCAGCGTTGAAGATACCGTGACGCTGTCGGCGCTGCTGCGCGCCGGCGCGCTGCCGGCACCGCTGACCGTCATCGAAGAGCGCACCGTCGGTCCCGACCTGGGCGGCGACGTCATCAAGATGGGCATCTACACCGGCATCGCCGGCTTCGTGGCCGTCGTGCTGTTCATGGTGGCGCTCTATGGCACCTGGGGCATGATCGCAAATTTCGCGCTCTTGCTGCACCTGATCCTAACCTTCGGTGTGTTGACGCTGATCGGCGGCACGCTGACTCTGCCTGGCATTGCAGGCATCATTCTCGGCATCGGCTTCGGCGTCGACGCCAACATCCTGATCAATGAACGCATCAGGGAGGAATCGAAGAAGGGGCTCAGCGCGTTCGCCGCCTTGGACAACGGCTTCAAGCGCGCGTACTCGACGATTGTCGACGCCAATGTGACATCGCTGATCGCCACCGGCCTGCTGTTCATGTTCGGCTCCGGTCCGGTGCGTGGCTTCGCCATCACCATGTTCCTCGGCACCTGCCTGTCGATGTTCACCGCCGTTTCGGTGACCCGTATCCTGATGGCGGCAGTCGTTCGCCGCAGGCGCCTGAAGACCATCACCATCGAACCGCTGGTCCGCTTCTTCCCGGAAAAGACCTCGATCTCGTTCATGAAGGCGCGTTATCTCGGTATCGGCATGTCGATCTTCCTGTCGCTGGCCTCGATCGGCCTGTTCTTCAAGCCGGGTCTCAATTACGGCATCGACTTCAAGGGCGGCATCCAGGTCGAGATCGCGACGTCGACGCCGGCCGACCTGGCGCAACTGCGCAGCACGCTGGGCGGCTTGAACATCGGCGAGGTGGCGCTGCAGCAGATCGGCAGCGACGGCAACGTGCTGATCCGTGTCCAGCGCCAGGAGGGCGGCGAGGCGGCACAGACCGCCGCCGTCGACACCATCAAGTCAGCGGTGCAGAAGCTCGACCCGAGCGTGAAGTTCGAACGCACCGAAGTGGTCGGACCGAAGGTCAGCGGCGAGCTGGCGCAGTCCGGCATCATGGCGGTGGTGCTGGCAGCTCTTGCCATGCTGGTCTACATCTGGTGGCGCTTCGAATGGAATTTTGCCATCGGCGCCATCGCCACGCTGGTGCTGGATACCACCAAGATGGTCGGCTTCTTCGCGCTGTTCGGGCTGGACTTCAACCTGACGGCCATTGCCGCGCTTTTGACCATCATCGGATATTCGGTGAACGACAAGGTGGTTGTCTATGACCGCATGCGTGAGAACCTGCGCCTGTACAAGAAGATGCCGCTGCGCGAGATCATCGACATGAGCATCAATCAGGTGTTCGCGCGTTGTATTTACACCTCCGTCGCCATCCTGCTGTCGATGCTGCCGATGGCGATCTGGGGCGGCAGCGCGGTCGAGAACTTCGCCGTCCCGATGGTCTTCGGCGTGTTCATCGCAACGACGTCGTCGATCTTCATCGCAGCACCGATCCTGCTCCTGCTCGGTGATTGGTGGCAGCACCGCAGTGCAGGCCGCGAGCCATCGACTGCGGTTGCCGCAACCAAGGCCTAGCTGTCCCTGTCGGAGCCGTCCTTGTGGCGGCTCCGACAAAAGCCGACCTCAGGCCGGCCGGGAGCGCGTCACTTAAAGTCGTATGCGGTCAGCACATACAGGCGCTTGCGGCCGTGAGAATAGACTTCACGAGCGACGTCCTGGATTGAGATGCGAGCTGCATCGAAGGCGGCAAGATATCGCGTTTCATTGTCAACCGCCGGCTGGCTGGCTTTGAGCGCCTGGACCTCGACGAAAAACGGAACTTCGAACGTGCCGTCGTATCCAAGGAAACGTATGGCTTTTCTCGCGGCGTCATAACTGCGGCTTCTGTTGGGAAAGGCAAGTGTCATCGGTTGCTCCAATACAATGTCGTCGGGAAGATCAGGTTGCCCAAGGGCGCCCAACAAATGGTGAGCTACCAAGGCGCTAGGTCGCAGGCGTAGCTTTGGCTTCCTACGGATTGGAACCCAAACGTCCATCGCCTGGAAATCGGTTCGCGGCTCTAATCAGGGGCGCCGATCGCGCTCATGTTTTCGGAATTCAGACAGTTGGAAGACAAGGGTGTCCTCCTTTCAGTTGGGGCTAGGGCACGATGGCCGCCCTCAATCAGCCGCGCCCTAAGACGAGCGGCCGACAATCGACCCTGCGCCTTTATTAAGTTCCCGTCTATGCGGATTGTGAAATATTTCGCGCGGCAAACGATTCTGAAATGGCAAAGAGCAGAGCCACGTATTACGTGGCGCGTTGCATTTGGATTTGCTTGCGCTGGGCAAAGTCAAGCGCCGAGGGCGTATGGATTGGGGTGCGTCTGGCTAGCTTGCGCGAATGAGCGTCTCAACGACGCATTTGGCTGCATACTGGCTTCATGATTCTTGCCTCCTGTCGGACGCCCGACCTTCCAAACGATGCGCTCGAGTTTGCTGAGGACGCGCTGCTCGATATCGTGCAGCGGCAGACGATCCGCTATTTCTGGGAGGGTGCCCATCCGGTCAGCGGTCTTGCCCGCGACCGCCAGAAGACCGCTGGCGATGCGCCGAACGATCTCGTGGCGATCGGTGGTTCCGGCTTCGGGATCATGGCCATCATCGTTGCGGTGGAGCGCGGCTGGGTCGATCGCGCTGAAGCCCTTCATCGATTGCATCGGATGCTCGATCTGCTTGAGGGCTCGCCGCGCTACCACGGCATGTTGCCGCATTTCATCAACGGCAGTACGGGCGACACCATTCCGTTCCGACGAAAGGACGATGGCGCTGACATCGTCGAGACGGCGTTTCTATTTCAGGGCCTGATTTGTGCCCGCGAATATCTTGATCAGACTGCGAGCGAGGAGCAGCGTTTTCGCGCTCGGGTGAACACGCTGCTGGCTCAGGCCGAGTGGGACTGGTTTGCGCGGAAAGGCAAGCTCTACTGGCACTGGAGCCCCAGACATGGCTGGGCCATGAACAATCCGATCGAGGGTTGGAACGAGTGCCTACTTGCATTCGTTCTTGCGGCGGGATCGCAGCATCATGCCATTGATCCGGATTGCTACCACGACGGTTTTGCTCGCGCCCCAACCTTTGAAAACGGGCGTAACTACAACGGAATCGTCCTGCCGCTTGGACCTAACTTTGGCGGACCGCTCTTTTTCGCGCACTACTCCTTTTGCGGGCTCGATCCCAACGGTCTCAGTGATCGCTATGCCGACTATTGGCAGCAAAATACTTGCCACGCATTGATCAACCACCAGCATTGCGTGCTCAACCCGCATGGTCACAAAGGCTATGGCGCGGATTGCTGGGGGCTTACCGCGTCTCACGGGCCGACTGCCTACATCGCGCATGCTCCTGACAGGGATGTCGGGGTCATTACGCCGAGTGCGGCCCTGTCCAGTTTTCCTTATGTGCCCGACCAGGCGATGGCCGCCCTACGCGGTTTCCTGACCAAGCCGAGGGATCGTATCTGGGGTCGTTTCGGCTTTGTCGATGCGTTCTGCGAAAACCGCAACTGGTATGCCCGGACCTATCTGGCCATAAACCAGGGCCCCATCGTCGCAATGATCGAAAACCACAGAACCGGGCTCTTGTGGAAGCTGTTCATGGGGGCACATGAAGTCCGGCTTGGTCTTGCCAGGTTGGGTTTCACCAGAACTGGAGCCAAACAGCAGAAGGACCACCTAGGTGTGGACACCGTTCACGCTTCGCCCTCCCGGCGCAAAGCAGCTGGGTTTGTTGCGACCTAGCCGTTGGCGGCACGTACCTCGATGCGCAACAGGGCGAGCATTTCATCGAGATCGGCCCGGTCGGCGATCGAGATGCGCAGCCATTCCGGCAAGCCGTAGTCTTCGTTCGAGCGGATGATGAAACCTTTCCTGGCCAGCCGCGCCACGGTCTCCTGGGCCCAACCGGCATAGGCGCCGGGCAGGCGGACGAAGGCGAAGTTTGCGGCACTCGACGAAATCTCGAAGCCAAGCTTGCGCAGTTCGCCTTCGAGATAGTCGCGTTCTTCGGCGGTGCGGGTCCGCACGTGCTGGACGAAGTCCTGTTCGCCGACCGCGACAGTAGCCGCCACCTGCGCCAGTCCGTTGACGTTGCCGATGCCGCGGACATTGTTCAGCGCCGAAACCACCTCCGGATAGGCATAGGCCCAGCCGGCGCGTGCGGAGGCCAGGCCGTAGGCCTTGGAGAAGGTGCGGGTGACGATGACGTTGGGGTGGTGATCGGCGATCTCGAAGGTCGCGACCGCCTCGGCCGGGTCGACATATTCGGCATATGCGGCGTCGAGCACCAGGACGACGTGTGACGGCAGTTCGCGCGCCAGCCGCGCCACCTCGTCCATCGGCACCACCGAGCCGGTGGGATTGTTGGGATTGGCGAGGAAGACGACGCGCGTCTTGGGCGTAACGGCGGCCAGCAGCGCATCGACATCGACAGAGAAGTCGGGGCCAAGCGGTGCTTCGACCGCCTTGGCGCCGAGGCGATAGGCAACGATGGCGAACTGCAGGAAAGAATAGGCCGGAAACAGGATCTCGTCGCCGGCGCGTGCATAGACGCGGCCGACGGCATCGAGCAATTCCTCCGAGCCGTTGCCGCAGACGATGCGGGCGGGATCGAGATTGAACTGCTTGCCGATCGCCGCGCGCATCGTTCCGCAGTTCGGGTCGGCATAACGATAGACGTTGGGAGCTGCCTCGCGAATAGCCTCGACCACGCCGGGCGCCGATCCGAGCCAGCTTTCGTTGAGGCCGAGATTGACGACGCGTGCCGCACCCGTGGTGTCGATTTTCTTGACGACGGTCAGCGTTCGGGCGGACAGGTAAGGTACTGGCAGGGACATTTCGCTTCCTTGAAGTCTAGTCGGAGCCGATCAGGATCTTGGTGTAGAGCGAGCGGAAGCGCTTGCGGTCCGCCGGCGGCTCCTTGAAGTGAGTGGCGTAGTAGCCGATCTGCTGGAAATAGGTGATGCGGGCGCGGATCAGGCTCTCGTCCTGGTCATAGCCCATCGCGGTAAAAGCCCGGACAAGCAGCGCCATACGAAAATCGTCCTGTGCCTGCACCTTGCGGGCGATCACTGCCGAACCGCGCGCCCAGTCGCGGATGGCGAGATCAAGCCGCGGGCTGAACGGGTCCTCCCTGATCCACACGCCGGTTACCGCGTCGAAGAAGGCCGGGCCGTCGATGACCTCCTGGTCGATGAGCGCCTCGAACGGCTTGCAGTTGCGCTGACGCCATTCCTCGAGAAGGCTGTCGAGCAAATCCTTCAGGTTCCTGAAGTGGAAGTAGAAGCTGCCGCGCGTGACCTTCAGCTGTTTCGACAGGTGATCGATCTTGACGTTGGCGATGCCCTTCTTTTCCAGCGCAGCGATGGCAGCGGCAATCCACGCTTCGCGCGACAGCGTTTTCCGTGCTTCGGACCTGGCCGATCGTTCGGGAGACGTTGGGCTGCGCTTCATCTCGTCGTTCCTCAGGGGAGGTTGCCGAAGCGCTCCAGCATCAGCGCGAAGAAACCATCGGCGTCGATGCGGCGCAGCACGTTGCAGTTCTTGCGGCGACCGGTGACGTGCCACCAGTCGACGACGGTCATGCCGATGGTCTCGGGCGACATCAACTCGATGGTGACGTTGCATTGCTTCTGCTCGTAGAGATGCGGTGCGAGCAGGTAGCCGGTGACGCAGGCGTCGTGGATGGGCCGGGCCTCGGTCGGGAATTTGTGCGAGCCGTACTGGCGGTAGAAATCGGCCATATTGGCGGCTTCGATTGCCGAACGGGTGCCGAGCGCACGCAATTGCTGCAGCCATTCCGGCGTCATCTGGGCGGTGTAGGTGCAGTCGATGCCGGCCATGGTCACCGGCACGCCGGAATCGAACACGACCGCAGCCGCATGCGGGTCGACCCAGATGTTGAATTCGGCGGCAGGCGTGGCATTGCCGCCCTCGAAGAAGCCGCCGCCCATCAGCACGACTTCGCGGATGCGCGGGATGATGCGCGGCTCCATCACCATCGCCATGCCGAGATTGGTCATGGGGCCAAGCGTGCAGACGGTGATTTCGCCTTCGGGGGCGGCCATCAACGTGTCGACAAGGAAGTTGACGGCATGCTTGTCCTGCAGCGGCTTTTCCGGCTCGGGCAGGACGCAGCCGTCGATGCCGGTCGGGCCATGGACATATTCGGCGGTCTTGAGCGCCTTGACCATCGGACGCGAGCAGCCGGCATAGACCGGCACGTCGGACCGGCCAGCGAGTTCGGCGATCTGCAGCGCGTTGCGCGAGGTCAGTGCCAGCGGCACGTTGCCGCCGACGGTGGTCAGCGCCAACACCTCGAGCTCGGGCGACCCCAGCGCGAACAGGATGGCAAAGGCGTCGTCCTGGCCGGGGTCGGTGTCGATGATGATCTTTCGCGGCGACATGGCTCTTCCCCAAGGTTCGATCGCCGGATAGCTTCGGCGGCATTGCAAGAATTGGGCGTCAATGCATACAGTACTGTATGTTATTTTCAAGACGGGTTGGCAGACCTCCCGTTGGCACATCGGGGAGAAATGAATGGGGCCTTCAGTCGATCCGGTGCCCGCTGGCGACATCCAGCCGAAGATCGCCGACGTCGTCATCGTCGGTGGCGGCATCATCGGCGTCAGTGCTGCGCTGTTCCTGGCGAGGAAGGGCATTTCGGTCGTCGTCTGCGAGAAGGGGCATGTTGCCGGCGAGCAGTCGAGCCGCAACTGGGGTTGGTGCCGGCGAATGGGCCGCGACCCCCGCGAGCTGCCGCTGATCGTCGAAGCGTTGAAGATGTGGGGCGGCATCGAAGAGCTGGTCGGCGAAGACGTGGGCTTTCGCCGCACGGGCATCCTGTATCTCTGCCAGGACGAAAGCGACGTCGAGCACCATGCCGAATGGGTGAGACGCGCCGGCGACTATGCGCTCGACTCGAAGATGATCGAGGGAAGAGCGCTGGCCGATCTCATGCCCGGCGCGCACAAGACGTTTAGGGCAGCACTGCACACGCCGAGCGACGGCAGGGCCGAGCCGCAGAAAGCAGCACCCGCGATCGCCCGTGCCGCCCAGCGCGCCGGCGCACGCATCCTTTTGCGCTGCGCGGTGCGCGAGATCGAGACCGAAGCGGGCCGCGTCTCGGGCGTGGTGACCGAGAACGGACCGATCCGGGCGAGCACCGTCGTCGTCGCCGGCGGCGCGTGGTCGAGCCACCTCTGTCGATCGGTCGGCATCCGCTTGCCGCAACTTGCCGTGCGCTCGTCGGTGATGCGTACCGGTCCTGTTGAAGGCGGCCCCGATGGCGCTGCCTGGACGGAAGGTTTTGCCTACCGCAAGCGTCTCGACGGCGGCTACACCATCGCCGACGGCACCATCAGCTATCATCATGTGAACCCCGACAGCTTCCGCTACTTCACCGATTTCCTGCCGATCCTGTCGCGGGAGTGGCGCTCCATCGGCCTGCGCTTCGGCGATTTCCTCGGTGGCCCATTCGGGCTTTCGCCCAGGCTGGAAGGCGAGGGCAGTGTCTATGAGCGGCACCGCACGCTTGATCCCGAACCGGCAGTTGCCCCGCTCGAGGCTGCTCGCGCCAACATGGAGAAGGTCTTCCCGGTGCTGAAAGGCGTACCTACGCTGCAGCGCTGGGCCGGCTTCATCGACGCCACGCCGGATGCCGTGCCGGTGATTTCGCCTGTCAAATCGCTGCCCGGGCTGGTCATCGCCACTGGCTTTTCCGGCCATGGCTTCGGCATCGGCCCGGCCGCAGGCAGGCTGGCCGCCGATCTGGTGATGGGCAATGCGCCGCTCGTCGATCCGCAGGCCTTCCGTTACGAGCGCTTCATCGACGGCACCAGGCATCGTCCGACGACGGGGGTATGATGGTGCTCAGCCGCCGGCAAGGATGCGCTGCATCTCCCGCAGGGCGGCATCGCGCTGCGGGTCCCGGCCCGCGGCGTAGGGCAGGCTGAAAGCCACCGGAATGTCGGGTGCGACGCCGATCCCCTCAAGCCGCACATCGTCGCCGATGACAGCGTCGGAGACCGCCACTTCGAGCAGGCTGTCGTCGGGCAGCAGATAGGCACGCCCGGCCAGCAACGCGCCGGCGGTGCGGGCGCCGACGAGCGGAATGCCGTTGCTCTTCAACGCATAGGCGAACAGTTCCAGACCGCTTCGCGCGCCTTCGTCGATGATCGCGACAACAGGTTTTTGCCAGCGCATATTGGCAAGTGTCGCCTCGCCCTTGCGCGGGATGAGCCGGAATGTCGGTGTATCGCCGACAAACAGCTCGGCCGCATCGGAAGGGCCGCCGCCCCAGCGGCCGCGCAGGTCGACGACCATGCCGTCGACGTCCTTGAGGCGACCGTCGGCCATTTCACGGGCAACGATGTCGAGACCATCAGGTGCCGAAAGGGTCCATAGCCTGACATAGCCTATGCGCTTTCCGTTTTGCTCGGAGACGCCGACGCTTGCCTCGATCGCCTGCTCGAATGTCCTGAGCGGACGCAGCCGCTCCACCGCTACCTTGACGGTCGTGGGTTCGGCACCGGCGTCCCGGCGCAGCCTGATCTCGACGGTGCGGCCGACCTTGTCGCTGAATGATGCAATCTCATGATAGGGCGCGCCGTCGACCGAAAGGATCTCGTCGCCAGTCAGGATCCCTGCCCGGGCCGCCGGGGAGCCGTCATAGACGTCGCTGACGAACAGCGACCCTGCCAGCGGTTCGGCGATCATGCCGATGCCGGGATAGCTGACCTGGCCGTCGGGCGGAAACAGCCGCCGCATGTCGTTGCGGATGGCAAAGCGGAAGATGTCGGCGAGCTCGAAGTAGGCGATCGTGTCGGGTTCGAAACGGCCGGTGTGGGAGGCCTGAAGACTGGCAAGCACGGTATCGATCGCCTTGTCGACCCGCGTCTCCGAACTGTTCGCGTTGAGTGGCCCGGTGCCGATTTCCTGCCTGACTGCTGCGCTGAACCGTGGCAGCGCCGAGGCGTCGTGGAAATTGTCGATGACGAGCTCGACGGCGCGGTCAAAGACGGCGTTGCCCGATTTCGGCGGTGCCTCATCCGCCATAGCTGCCAAAGGCTGCAGCAGATGGAGGGCTGTCGCCATGAGGAAGCCGAGGGTCTTGATGTTCATGGGCGGTTCCTTCTCCGGTCCATTATCGGCCTAAGCGGCGGCAGGACGAGCCCCCTTGCTGACAAGTTTGCGTGAGCGGAACTGGCGCCATGCATGCGGTGGCCGGGTAGGTTTCACCCTATCCGACAGGGGGTCGGCACATCTGAAAGAGTAGGCCCGGTCCAACGCCCAAAGGTCCGCGAATCTATCCCGGCAGGTGTTGTGAGCCGGCGGTGCAAAACCGATCATCCTCCCGAAAGCCACAGACAGGCGCCACGCCGCAACAATATTCGGGAGGACTTTTCATGGCCGGCTTCAATCAGCTTTTCGTTCCAGGACCGACCAACGTTCCGGAGAGTGTCCGGCAGGCGATGAACATGCCGATGGAGGACATGCGGGCGCCGGATTACCCGACCTTCACGCGCGGTCTGTTCACCGATCTGATGAAGGTCTTCCGCAACGAGACCGGCCGCGCCTTCATCTTCCCGTCCTCGGGCACCGGCGCCTGGGAGTCCGCCATCACCAACACGCTGAGCCCCGGTGATCGCGTGCTGATGTCGCGCTTCGGCCAGTTCTCGCATCTGTGGGTCGACATGGCCGAGCGCTTCGGCCTCGATGTCGACGTCGTCGATGTCGAATGGGGCACGGGCGTTCCCGTCGAGATCTATGCCGAACGCCTGGCAGCCGACAAGGAGCACCGCATCAAGGCGGTCTTCGTCACCCACAATGAAACCGCAACCGGCGTGACCAGCGATGTCGGCGCCGTGCGTGCCGCCCTCAACGCCGCCAAGCACCCGGCGCTGCTGTTCGTCGACGGAGTGTCGTCGGTCGGCTCGATCGACTTCCGCCAGGAAGAGTGGGGTGTCGACTGCGCAGTGTCCGGCTCGCAAAAGGGCTTCATGCTGCCGCCCGGGCTCGGCTTCCTGTCGGTCAGCCAGAAGGCCCTCAACGCTGCCAAGACTGCAAAATTCAGTCGCTGCTACTTCTCGTTCGAGGACCAGATTCGCGCCAACGACACCGGCTACTTCCCCTATACGCCGGCCGTCCAACTGCTGCGCGGCCTGCGCGCTGCCCTCGACCTGATCCAGGAAGAAGGGCTCGACAACATCTTCGAACGTCATCACCGGCTGGCGACCGGCGTGCGCAAGGCGGTCGACGCCTGGGGCCTGCGCGTCTGCGCCAAGGAAGCGAAGTGGAATTCCGACACGGTCAGCGCGATCGTGGTTCCGGAAGGCATCGACAGCGCCGACATCGTCCGCCGCGCCTATAACGGCTACCAGACCTCGCTCGGCGTCGGCCTCAACAAGGTCGCCGGCAAGGTGTTCCGCATCGGCCATCTCGGCTGGGTCAACGAAGTGATGATGTGCGGTGCGATCTCGGCCGCCGAGATGTCGCTGCGCGACTGCGGCGTCAAGGTTCAGCCGGGCTCTGGCGTCGGTGCCGCACTCGAACACTACCGCCTGTCGGCTCAGCCGGCCGTCGCCAAGGCAGCCTGAGGGAGGATCGCATGAGCCATACACTCCACCACCTCCGCAAGCTGCGCCTGCAACGCTCGGAGCTCGCCGTTCCGGGCTCCAATCCGGAGATGATCCGCAAGGCCGCCGACGGCGAAGCCGACTACATCTTCCTCGACATCGAGGATGCGGTGGCGCCGCCTGACAAGGAGCGGGCGCGCAAGAACATCATCCAGGCGCTGAACGAAATCGACTGGCGCGCCAAAGGCAAGACCATTTCGGTCCGCATCAACGGCCTCGATACCCATTACATGTACCGCGACGTGGTCGACGTGATGGAACAGGCAGGTGACAAGCTCGACACCATCCTGGTGCCTAAGGTCGGCGTGCCCGCCGACCTCTATACGGTCGACGCCATGGTCACCCAGATCGAGATGGCCAAAGGCTTCAAGACCCGCGTCGGCCTGGAAGCGCTGATCGAGACAGCACTTGGCATGGCCAATGTCGAGGCCATTGCTGCCTATGGCGGCCGGCTCGAGGCGATGCATTTCGGCGTTGCCGACTATGCCGCCAGCTGCAAGGCGCGCACGGTCAGCATCGGTGGCCTCAACCCCGATTACCCCGGCGATCAGTGGCACGCCGCCCTGTCGCGGATGACGGTTGCCTGCCGCGCCTACGGCCTGCGCCCGATCGACGGCCCGTTCGGCGACTTCTCCGATCCGGAGGCCTACATCGCCGCCGCCAAGCGTGCGGCAGCCCTCGGCATCGAGGGCAAGTGGGCAATCCATCCCTCGCAGATCGAGTTGGCCAACGCCGTGTTCTCGCCGCCGGAGAAGGAAGTCACCCGCGCCCGCCGCATCATCGAAGTGCTCAAGGAAGCCGAGGAGCAGGGCAAGGGTGCCGCAGCTCTCGACGGCAAGATGATCGACGCCGCATCCGAACGTATGGCCCGCAACGTCCTGGTCATGCACGACGCAATCGAGCAGTCGGCGCGGTCGCGCAACAGCCTGCCAAACTGAGGAGGAGTTCGACATGGATATTCATGAATATCAGGCCAAGGAACTGCTCGCCCGCTACTCGGTGCAGATCCCGCGCGGCGGCCTGGCCTACAGCCCGGAGCAGGCGACCTATCGCGCCAGCGAGATCGGCGGCGGCAAATGGGTGGTCAAGGCACAGATCCATTCCGGTGCCCGCGGCAAGGCCGGCGGCATCCGTATCTGCACCACTGACAACGAGGTCTCCGAGGCCGCCGAATCCATGCTCGGCCGCAAGCTGGTGACGCATCAGACCGGCCCCAAAGGCAAGCTGGTGTCGCGCCTCTATGTCGAGGAAACCGTCGACATCCGCCAGGAACTCTATCTTGGCATCGTGCTCGACCGCAAGTCGGAGCGCGTCATGATCGTGGCCTCCGCCTCCGGCGGCATGGAGATCGAGGAGATCGCCGAAAAGCAGCCCGACTCTATCATCCGCGCCATCGTCGATCCGGGCGCCGGCATGCAGCAGTTCCAGGCCCGCGAGATCGCCTTCGGTCTCGGCCTCGACAACAGCCTGATCGGCAAGGCCGTCGATACGCTGCTCGGCTGCTACAGAGTCTTCCGCGACTTCGACGCCTCGATGCTGGAGATCAACCCGCTCGTCATCACCAAGGACGGCAATCTGATCGCGCTCGACGCCAAGATGTCCTTCGACGAAAACGCGCTGTTCCGCCGCGCCGAGATTTCGGAGCTGCGTGACAAGTCACAGGAAGATCCGCGCGAAACCTTCGCCAGCGACCGCGGCCTGTCTTATGTCGGCCTCGAAGGCAACATCGGCTGCATCATCAATGGTGCCGGCCTCGCCATGGCGACGATGGACATGATCAAGATCGCCGGCGGCGAGCCTGCCAACTTCCTCGACATCGGCGGTGGCGCGTCGCCCGAGCGCGTCGCCAAGGCATTCCGCGCTGTGCTGGCCGACAAGAACATCGAGACCATCCTCGTCAACATCTTCGCCGGCATCAACCGCTGCGACTGGGTGGCCGAGGGGGTCATCAAGGCAATCCGCGAGGTTGGCGTCAACGTGCCGCTGGTCGTGCGGCTCGCCGGAACCAATGTCGAAGAGGGCCGGCGCATTCTCGCCGAGTCGGGCGAAAAGGTGATCGTCGCCGATACGCTCGCCGAGGCAGCCGAGAAATCGGTCGAAGCGATGCGCGCCTACGCGAAATCAAAAAAGAACTAAGGGAGGTCGAAATGGCAGTTCTCTTGAATCGCCGGACGCGCGTCATCGTCCAGGGTCTGACCGGCAAGATCGGCTCGTTCCATGCCGACGACATGAAGCGCTACGGCACCAATGTGGTCGGCGGTGTCACCCCCGGCAAGGGTGGCCAGGTCCATCAGGGCATTCCGGTGTTCAACACCGTTCGTGGTGCCGTGCGCGAGACCGGTGCGGAAGCCTCCATCGTCTTCGTGCCGCCGCCCTTTGCCGCCGACTCGATCATGGAAGCGGCCGAGGCCGGCCTGAAGCTCTGCGTCTGCATCACCGACGGCATCCCCTCGCAGGACATGATGCGGGTCAAGCGCTACATGCGCCGCTTCCGCTACGAAGACCGCATGCGTCTCGTCGGCCCCAACTGTGCCGGCGTCATCACCCCCGGCCAGGCGCTGATGGGCATCATGCCCGGCAACATCTACCTGCCGGGCCGTGTCGGCATCGTCGGTCGCTCGGGCACGCTCGGCTATGAGGCCGCATCGCAGATGAAGGCGCTGGGCATCGGTGTTTCGACCTCGGTCGGCATTGGCGGCGACCCGATCAACGGCTCGTCCTTCAAGGACATCCTCAAGCTGTTCGAAGACGATCCGGACACGGATGCAGTGGTCATGATCGGCGAGATCGGCGGTCCACAGGAAGCCGAGGCTGCAGAATGGGCCAGGCACAACATGCGCAAGCCGCTTATCGCCTACATCGCCGGCCTTTCGGCGCCGAAGGGCAAGCGCATGGGCCATGCCGGCGCCATCATTTCGGCCTTCGGCGAATCCGCCCAGGAGAAGGTCGAGATCCTGCGCGACGCCGGTGTGACCATCGTGCCGACCCCGGCAGCCTTTGGCCCGACCGTTGCCAGCGTGCTCGAGCAGCAGAAGAAGGCCGCCTGACCCGGCCTTCTGGGGAGCCGGCGCCGACCGGCTCCCCTCTGTCCGTCTGGTGCACTGCCGATTATCGATGATCCATCGCATGATGTGTCGTTTCGAACTGCTAGAGTGCGTCGTGCGCATCCGACCGGGATGCGTGGCGCTCCAAGCATGACCAAGGAATGGAAATGAAACCTCGCGTTATCGTCACCCGCCGCTGGCCCGCGGCAGTCGAGCAGATCCTGGCGGAACGCTTCGACACGACCTTCAATCAGGGCGATGCGCCGCTTGGCCCGACCGAGCTCAAGGCGGCGTTCCTGAACTTTGACGCGATCTTGCCGACCGTCAGCGACAAGCTGCCGGCGTCGGTCTTCCCCGATGCCGACATCCGCACCAGGATCCTCGCCAATTTCGGCGTCGGCTTCAGCCATATCGACACGGATGCCGCTCGCGCCCGTGGCATCGTGGTGACCAACACGCCCGGCGTGCTCACCGACTGCACCGCCGACATCGGCATGAGCCTGCTGCTGTCGGTCGCCCGCCGTGCAGGTGAGGGCGAGCGCCAGGTTCGCGCCGGCCAGTGGGCGGGCTGGTGCCCGACCCACATGATCGGCACCAAGGTCACCGGCAAGACGATCGGTATCATCGGCATGGGCCGTATCGGCAAGGCCATGGCCAAGCGCGCGCATTTCGGCTTCGACATGGATGTCGTATTCTACAATCGCTCGAAGGTCGACGATGAGGAAACCCGCGCCATGCGCGCGCGCCAGCTGGCAAGCATCGAAGAGGTGTTGGCCGCGTCCGACTTCGTGTCGTTGCATTGCCCCGGCGGTGCCGAGAACCGGCACCTGATCAATGCCGAGCGTCTCGCTGCGATGAAGCGCAGCGCGTTCCTGATCAACACGGCGCGCGGCGACGTGGTCGACCAGAAGGCACTCGTTGCGGCACTCGACAGCGGCACCATCGCCGGCGCCGGCCTCGACGTCTATGACGGCGAGCCTGACGTGCCCGGCGCCCTGATGCGCATGGAAAATGTGGTGTTGTTGCCGCATCTGGGCAGCGCCACCGAGGAAACCCGCGTGGCCATGGGTATGAAGGCGGTGGACAACCTGACCGCCTTCTTCGAGGGCCGCGCCTTACCCGACAAGGTGGTGTGATGTACCTCGACTGCTCGGTCTCGGCACTGGTCAAGCTTCGCGCGCAGGCAACCGCCCTGTTTCGCGAAGGTATCGCGGCGTCCGATCCCGAGCAGGCGGTCACTTCCACGCTTGAAACGAGAACCGATGACATCGCCGCGGCAAGGCGTGTCATCCTGATCGCCTTCGGCAAGGCGGCGTGCCCGATGGCGCGCGCGGCCTTGCCGTTCATCGGCGACAAGCTTGTTGCCGCTGTTGCTGTGACCAATTTCGAGAACCTGACGGAGATCGAAGGCGTCGAAGTGATATCAGGCGGTCATCCCTTGCCCGACGAAGGCAGCATCAGGGGTGCCGAGGTCATCGAGCGCGCTGCCCTGTCGGCCGAACCGGGCGACCTGGTGCTGGTGCTGGTCAGCGGCGGCGGCTCAGCACTCACCTGCGCTCCAGCTGTCGGTATCGCGCTCGCCGACAAGATCGCGCTCAACGACACGCTGATCCGCTGCGGCGCCGACATCAGCGAAATCAACGCCGTCAGGCAACTGTTTTCGCGGCTCAAGGGCGGACGCCTCGCCCAACTCGCGTCGCGGGCCAAAGTGTTGTCGCTCATCCTGTCCGACGTGCCCGGTGATGATGTCGGCACTGTCGCCAGCGGTCCGACCGCGCGGCCTTCGGCGACACAGGCCGAGGCCATCGCCATTCTCGACCGTTATGGTCTGGTCAGGACGCTGTCGCCGGCGCTCAAGGCGCATCTCGACCTGCTCGTAGAACGCGACCAGGTCGCGACCAGCTTCGACCATGTCGAGAACATCGTCATCGGCAGCAATGGCATTAGCCTGCAAAGGGTGATGCACAGCGCCGAGGCCAATTATCCGGTCGTCGTCAAGGCGGATGACTGGCTGAGCGGCGACGTATCAGATGTCGCCAAGACCTTGCACCGCATGGCGGTGTTCGCCGCCAGCCAGCGCGGTCCCGTCGCGATCGTCGCCGGAGGCGAGCCGACGGTTCGCGTCGCCGGCAACGGCAAGGGCGGACGCAACCAGGAACTGGCGCTGCGTTTCGCATTGCTCAATGAGTGGACCTCGATCAAGCGCCCCTGGGTTTTCCTGAGCGGTGGCACCGATGGCCGCGATGGCCCCACGGATGCCGCTGGCGCCATCGTCGACGCCGGCTCGACCACCTGGATGCGCAAGCTCGGCTGCAACCCGGTGGCGCATCTGCAGAACAACGATTCCTATCATGCGCTGGCATCGTCGGGCGACCTTCTGATGACCGGCGCCACCGGCACCAATGTCGCCGACCTGCAAATACTGCTGATGCAGTAGCCGCGACTGCGCTCTTCGGAACCTGTCCAGTCTGCGCTCGGCCAGTCGCTGGCCTGTTGACCGCATTGCTGCGTTTGTCAGAATCTGTTGAACGCGCCGCCGAAAATGTTTACTCTCGGTGAAATAGATTCAGCGAGCAGAGACAGGCGGCGGCATATGAGCAAGGACAAGGCAGCGGAAAAGAACGGGCATTCGAAGAAGAATGGCAAGGCCATGTCGGCTGCGGTTTCAGCTGGTGCCGCAAAGTCCGCGCTGTCTCACGTCTCGCCGCCGCTGCACCAGGATCCGCACGCCGTCCGCGACACGCGCGAAAAAGTGCTTGAAGTGGCGATCGGCCACGAGGTGCGGGCCTTCCGCAAGAAGCTCGGCATCACCGTCGCCGACCTTGCCTCGGCCACCGACATTTCCCTCGGCATGCTGTCGAAGATCGAAAACGGCATCACCTCGCCGTCACTGACAACGCTGCAGGCATTGTCGCGAGCGCTAGGCGTGCCGGTAACGGCCTTCTTCCGCCGCTTCGAGGAGGAGCGCAACGCCGTGTTCGTCAAATCGGGCGAGGGCGTCGACGTCGAACGCCGCGGTACGCGCGCCGGTCACCAGTACACGCTGCTCGGCCATATCGGTTCCGACACATCGGGCGTGACGGTCGAGCCCTATCTCATCACCTTGTCGGAAGATTCAGACGTCTTCCCGACCTTCCAGCATGACGGCATGGAGTTCCTCTACATGCTGGAAGGCGAGGTCGTTTACCGCCACAGCAACAATCTCTACCGCATGACGCCGGGCGACAGCCTGTTCTTCGATGCTGACGCGCCGCACGGCCCGGAAGAACTGACGCATCTGCCGATCAAATATCTGTCGATTATTTCTTATCCACGCGGTCGCGGCGGCGACTAAGGGCGGCGAGATTAAGAGAACTCGCCGTCACCACACGAGTCGACTGGAATTGTGCGGCTGTGGGCCGTGCCGAAGGTTAATCGGCCCCCACTGGGGACTGATCGATCATCTTCGATGCCTTCGTCTTTGCGGCCAGGGATGAGGGCCAGGGGTTCCCTGATGAGATATTGGCGTGATGGTCTTTTTGATCGTCTTCGGCGGCGTCAGCGGTTCAGGAGTTGAGTTGTACCTGAATAAATTAGGTTCACGCCAGCAAGATCAATCGGTGTTAGATGCTATCTGAAAACTCAAAATTGGCATTGATAATCCATGCGTATTATCCTGAGGAATTCAGTGAGATACTGAATATTGTAAATGAATCTGTCGACCTATTGAAGCTGTTTATTACGACGCCCCTTGAGAAAGAGGCGACGGTTTTAAATGCTCTTACCGCGTTCCAGGGTGATTACGTGGTTAGGGTCACTGAAAACCGCGGGCGGGATGTGCTGCCATTTCTGGATATTTATCCATCCGTTAAGAGTGAGGGGTTTGACCTCGTTATAAAGGTTCACACGAAGCGGTCGCCTCATCTTAGGGATGGAGAATCGTGGCGACGGGAGATGATTGGTGCATTGCTTGCCCGGGAAGCGCTTTTGCGCATGCAAGCGGCGTTCATGAATGATCGCTCATTAGCGGTGGTTGGCCCCGAAAAACAATTCGTCTACATCCGAGACTATATAGGCGGAAATAGTGAAGACGTAGGCAAGCTGGCAAAAAGCCTTGGCATTTCAGACGACCAAGTTACTGATGCTGGCTTCTTCGCCGGTACGATGTTCGCCGCTCGTGCCATTGCATTGGATCCCATCTTCAATCTCGGTTTCACAGGCAACGACTTTCCCGACGAGGCGGGACAAGTGGATGGCACCCTTGCTCATGCCTTGGAACGAGCGATGACCTTTGGAGCACTCTTGCTCGGCATGCGCGTAGCAACAGTAGAGGATTTAGATGGAGATGCAGTACCGAATAAGAGTCTGCAGTTCTCACTCAGCGGCACAGGGGGGGCTTTGCGTGTTACGGGCAGGACCTTGGAGCGGTCTGTGCGGCTCTGGCTAAGAGGTCGAATGCCGAAATAAGGGCATTCGCCCTAGAAGCGTGTCGCGTTTAATTTGCCTCATATCCTGCGGGCCTTGAAGAAGTTTCGGCACTGTGTGGGATGTAAGCGCCCAGCCGTAGCCGTTCAGTTGGCGTAATGATGCCAGGGCAGGAGCTGGTCGAGATCGCGGTTCGGCCAGCGGTCGGCGATGCGCTCAGTGCACTGCGGTTGGTGCGGCGCGCTGCAGTTCCTTGATGATCTGGCGCAGCCGCTCGTTCTCGACGCGCTCCGCCGCGCGCATCGCCTGAAGCGCGATCGGATCGTTGGTTTGAGGCTCGGCCGGGTTGCTCACAAGGCCGATTCAATCATGCATTCCAATGCTTTGCCTGCGTCTCTGGCCGCCCAGGGAATCAACTTGCCGCGACCGGCGCGCGCGTCTCGCGGGCGTCATGCACGCGCCGCCAATCCAACCCTTCCAGGAGCGCCTGCAACTGCGCCGCCGACAACCTCACCACGCCATCGGTGATGGCAGGCCAACAGAATTTCCCGTCCTCCAGACGCTTCGCAGCAAGCACACGCCGGTCCCGTCAAAGTACACCAGCTTGACCCCGGCGCGCTTGGCTCTGAAGACGTAGACCGCGCCAGAGAACGGATCGGCGCCCATCGTCTCGCGCACCAGCGCCGCCAGGCTCTCGGCCCCCTTGCGGAAGTCCACCGGCTTCGTCGCGACCATCACCTTGACCGCACCCGTCGGCCCGATCACGACCGCGCCTTCAGCGCACGGATCACCGCCGCCGTCTTGGCGTGGGCGCCACGACCGACCCGCATGGCGACGCCGTCAATCACCAGCTCGATCACGCCGGCTTCTCGCGCGGCCTTCCGCTTCCGTGTCTATCTCGCGCGCTTCCCCGCCGGTTCGGGCTCCGGTGCCGCGACTACTGCTGGAACAAACAATGGCTCTGGTGCCGGCGCATTCGCCAACGGCACCCGCGCGGACCGGCGCCAGGCGAACAGCTGCTGCGAGGACAACGCATATCGCCGACCACCGCGCTCGCGGTCTCGCCGGCATCGAAGCTTTCCGCCACGATCCGCGCCTTCTCCTCCGCCAACCATTCGCGCCGCCGTCCAGAACGCGTGAATATCTCAAGCCGTCGAACCGGCTCCTCGTCCCTGGACTTAAGCGCAAGCTCTGAAATCGTCATGTGTCGAAGCCCTCAAAGGCTCCGAGCATCGTGGCTCACGACCACGCGCGAAAGGTGGTGCCGGAACAGCGCTCACGGTGCATATGTCGAGACGCCACCAGAAGGCGCTGGCCTAACGCGCATCGCGACGGAAGAAGAGCTTTCTGATGTTCTAGCCGTCTACGGCCTTCCTGGGCCGGTGGAATTGGTCCCAGAACGGGTGTCGCCGGCTCAAGCTGAAATCGCGCTATACCAGTATGACGACGGCGTGTTGCTAGGTCAGGTAAACGCGCTGATCGACGCGTACCCTTATGAGCCCGTGCGCATCTGGTGGCGGAAGGCGAACTACATCTTACGCGATCACCCTTACTTGTGGGCGCTGTCGATCGAGCTCGGGCTGTCGGCGCCAGCGGTCGACGCGCTCCTGATCGCGGCCGGCAAGATTTAGCGGGGACCTAGCGATGCCTTCTCAGTCGACGGCGTGGTTCAAAAGAACTGGCTTCCCAGTCTTGATTAGCGAATAGACGTCATATGAACCCTCCTCTTCCATCCAATAAGGAAGAGGCCACCCTCGGTCGTGCTGGCAAACTGAAACGAGGAATACCGTTGAGCCAGAAGCGCAATTTCGGCGTTTGGATCGGAATACTTGCAGCAAGCACCGATAGATCAAAATCTGCGGCCTGTCGTATGTTACCTTCCGCTATGTCGGTTACCGAATAGCCGTCCATATCATTCCCCAGAGCCACGGGACCTCACCTTGTCACGCTGTGAATCAACTGCTGCCAAGACGAAAGATAGCGGTCAATGTTAAATTCGTCTCTGGCGGTTCTAACAGACTGACGGCGTAGCTCATCTGCCGACGTCGATCGTCCGATGAAGCGCATGAATTCAGCCAGTTCTTCAGGATCGCGAGAGTGAAAGCCGTTGATGCCGTTCTTGATGAACATGTCCACGTCATGGCTCGTGTAGCTAACGGAAACTAAGCCTGCCATCATCGCTTCAGCTCGCGTCCTGGGCATGGGCGAACGCCGCGTGGGGTTGAAGTAAGTCGTGTAGTTGGCCAGAGCGCGAACGTAGTTATGGTACTTTTGCGTCGCCCAACTGTTGCCGGCTGATACCTTGTTCCCTGGGTTCGGGACCGAAATTTCCGCAAAAGCGGCTTCTTCGGCCAGTGCCTCGCGGACTTTCTGATAGATGAAGTAGCCGTTATAGTGCGGGCGGGCCTTCATGGCGCGCTCAGCCATGGTCAATATGCCTTGGTTGTTCTCACCGGGCGGGAAGTCGCTCGGCGAAAGCCCGTGCCAGATGACGGTGGAATTCTTGAACCGCCATTCACGTTTAGCTTGGTGGCTATTGCAGACGACCACGGCGTCGCTCAATGCGTCTACCAATTGCTGCCGAGAATCTTCAAAAACGCTTTCGAGATCATTTCCAGCGTAGGTTCCATCGTACTGGCCGACGAACTGCGGAGTGCCGTGGCAGACCGCTATCGCCGGTATGTCTCGCTGATCCAAAAGCCAACGGAAATTGTTGCCCCAGTCCGTCGGAACGAACCCGTTACAGCGCTCGGGTTTGAGCACGTTTTCGTCAAAATGCAGAATTGCGAGATCGTAATCCTTGGGATTGATGGACGATGAGTGGACGAATCTGGAGTTGTCGGGCATCGGTCGGTGCCGCCAGTCCCAATCGTTGCACATCATGGTTCCCGCGTGGGTTGCCAAATCAAACCCATGCCCCAGTTTGTACAATTCGAACTGATGTGGGCAATGCCACCGATATGTAAGTACCCGTAACGGTAGCGTCTTCTTAATTGCTGGGGAAGCAACGGCGTCGGCAGTGTGGTTGGCAAGCCACTCACTGTCATCAACGGCTATCGGCGGCACTGCCGGACCCACCCACGCTGAAATAGCGTGGTAGGTTTGCTTAGACCAATGCCGTTCAATTTGCACCAACTCTGGATGCTTTGTATGTAGTCGGCGGAAATTGCGCATTGAACGAACCGCCTTATCGGCGGCGTGCTCGCTAACAGGATGTGAGACGTGGACTGCAAAGGTTTCGGCCAAGAATCGAATCTTGGCTCCAGCTTCGAATGCCCGGCAACCGAACTCGACGTCTTCCCATCCGAATCCGCTGGCAGGATCGCTTGAGTACCCAAATAGCTCGTCAAAAGGCTTATCAGGAAACGAATTCAGAAATTCTCGTCTGATGGAAAGGTTGCGAGTTACACAATTGACGAAGCTGGAAGGTGAAAAAGGATCCTGAATGCGCGATTTCTTCGCGCCCTCCTTGGGGTCCGCTTCCACGATTTCCAGAAGGGTAGCAGGAGGATCGTTTTCGGTCTCTATGCCGCGATGCCCTATCGCGATGTCAAAGCCATTGGTCAACGCCTCGACGTGGGCGTCAATCAATTGATGGTCGAACACGCAGTCCGCATCTGTAAAGAAAACGATGTCGCCACTGCTCGCTTCCCAACCCACGTTTCTCGACGCGCAATTGCCACGGTTGGATTCGTTCTCAATGATTCTGATGTTCAGATGCGCGGCTTGAGACGTGGAGAATTGGTTCCAATGCGTCCAGTCGCGCACGACATCGACATCGTTGCCAGGCGATCGATCATTGACGAGAATCACCTCAATCTCGCCACGATACCTTTGCTGGCGAAGACCCTCGAGAAAATACCTAACTTCACGCTCTTTTTGGTAGAGCACGGCGATCACACTCACCTTCGGTAGTGAGGGATGGGACTGGACAGCCATCGGCCGCGGGTTGCGAAGGACACGATCTAGCAGGCGAGCTGAATGGCTCGCCTGGAACCGTGGTATCATTTCCCGCTGCGCGCGCGACACGATGTCATGCCGGAGATGCTTGGAACCTATCAATGCATCTAGGCGATCGAACCAGTCATCCTCGGTCGCGGCCAAGAAACCTGTTTTTGCGTTTTGGATGCACGAGCTGTAGGAGAGACTCGGCGACGCGACAACAGGAACGCCGACAAGTGCGGCTTCGAATATCTTTAGTTCACTCTTACAAGACGTGAAATCATTGATTTCGAGGGGCGCTATCGCGATGTCGCAACTGGAAAGGAACTCCAACATCGCGTCATATGTTTTCAGTGGGTGCCGATGGACCCTCTCTGAAGGAAGCGACGTTGCTTCCAGATGTCCAACGATGTGGATCTGTAAGGTCGGGTGTTTTTCGAGTAGCCGCCTTATGGCTGAGGAACATTGAGCGAAATCATCTTCGTGCGTGGCGGTGCCCGAGAGGTAGCAAATACTCAGGTTGTCGTCTTTGAAGTCATCGATAGATCGGATGACCGGAGTCAACGAATGCGGTAAACTATTGGGGACGACAAACGCGCGCTTGCCCAAGGTCTCCAGTTCTTGCCGCAAGGGCCAAGTTGACGCGGTCACAACGTCCGCTAACTCAATGCAGCGACGATACCCTTCGAATCCGGATCGCATGCTGGCGCGCTCCTTCTCAGAGCGGTGCCTGTATGGCCAGAGTTGATCCATGCGCGCCGTGTCAAAAACCATATCGTCAATATCAGCGATGACGCAGCTGTCCTTTTTTCGGTTAGTTTGGATCATCTGGGCCAAAGTAGAGGCCAAGGAAACCCGGCAAAGGACAATATAGTCGGCGGCGGCGATGTCGTCCGGGGCTAAACTTTCTTGCCGGACAATTCGCGAGTTCCATCCCAACGACCTTAGCGCTGGCATAATGTTATGTGCGCGGTAACGTTGGGTCTGCAAATCGGTCGAATTCAAAACCCACAGAATGGATCTGTCCGATGGATAATCGAGATCATGGGATTGATCTTCATAACTCGTAGGAGAATGCGTGACCTGGGGCTGCTGCAGGAAGTGAACGAGCGGGTTGACGCCGTTCGGCAGGTCAGGATGGCGTTCGAGATATGCGGTGGTGATAAACTTGGGCCCGGGGCTGCGGCCTTCGCGCCAACCAGTTTTCACGAAATGGCGAAGTGGATCGGCGCCGGACAGCCTTACATCCGCGTACTGATCGAGGTACCATTGGGGATCGAAATACCCACTATTTCGCACAAGTAGGCGCTGTTTCTGGTACTGATACTTTCGAAACAGGCCTCTAATCAATGCTTTTCCCAATTTGCCCATGCTCCTAGATGCTGCAAGTCAAGGTCGAGCACTCGTTTGGTGCGTCAGTCGGCGGCCTATAGCCCAGACCGTCAGCGATCTCCAACAAAAATGATCCCGCTAAACGTTCCGCAATTCGTCCTGAATCATTACCAGCGTTTGCGAGCGACTAATCCGAGTTTCATTAGGCCGAGTCGACAGGGCGACGAAAAACTCAAAGCCTCCGGGAGTGATTAACTCCGAAATCCCGAGGGACAGGTGCCCTAACTCCCGTAGATCTTCTACGATGAGACGGAAGCTGGAAGGCACGTAACACCATACATGCGCGTCCATGTAGCGATTGGGGTCGCCGGCGCACATGTCATACATCACGATCGCTTTGTGAATGTCGTGTGTTATTCGTAGTTCATGGCGGTCGCTCTCCGACCATCCCGGGGCCCCACCTCGTTTTGCATTGTATGCGACGTGGTCAAAGATTGTGCCGGGTTGAGGGCGCGTCCTCCGTTCCAGATGTGCCTGGAGCACAGCGCCAACTGTTGAAATAGGCCTGAACACATCGAAACAAAATCGCTTGTCGGGAACAGCGATAACAATAAGTCCGTCGGGCGCGAGTAATGCCTCGCAGTCCTTTAAAAACATCAACATGTCGGGTGTGTGTTCAATAACGTGACTTGCGATGATGTAATCGTAGCTATTACGAGTTCCGATCAGTTCTGTAAGTGGGCGTCCATCTGACACATAGTCGACATCTTCGATGGTGGCGGTGTTGACGCTTGGATCGTTTTCGTACTTCTTGATCAAGGCTTGCTTGTCGGCGTGATCTACAATCTCGACATTGAACCCTTCGGATTTTGGCATGATAGGGTTATGGCTAGGTCCGATTTCCAAGCCGCGCCCGGCAGCGTTGACCAACCCTCTGAGGATTTGCTTGCGGTTATTGGTCATATTAGCCCCTGTGGCTAAGAAATTTTTCTCAACCCGAAATGTATATTAATGCCTTCGAAGTCGAACCATATAAACTCAAATGGGAGCTTCGTTTGCATGGCAGTTAGAAACGACTTCGTGCTTTCCGGCGTCCATGCATAGACGTGGATACTTTCCTGCTCGTTGAAACGGCGCAAGATCGACTCGTATGGCAGGCGTTTCTCGCTACCGACGAGTTCCTTGTTGTCGAAAAAGTCGCGGTATTGCTCCAGCGGCGCTTCGGGGGCGCGGCTTTCGTATGCTGATATGAGTGTATCGACACTAGCTGCCTCCCGCGGCCTATCGTAGGTTTTCTCCTTGTTTGGGATGATGGCGTAAATAACGCCTCCCGGTTTCAAAATTCGGATCCAGTCTTCTAGGGCAAGGCCGGGGTTCGCGAAGTGCTCGAAGCAGTGGCTGCTTACAACGAAATCGAGCGCGCCATCAGCTATGAACGTGTAGGGCACTGTCTTCGCAACCAGCGTTACTGGCTTGATGAGCGGCTCTCGTGCGTCGCCATTGTAGGTTCTGTGCAATTCGGCGGTACTGAGTCTGTCGAGATATAGTACCGTAGCGTCCAATTCGAACGGGTCGTGCAAGGCGCCGATCTCAATTCCTAGACCTTTGCAAAGGTCGTAAGCCTTCCGGCCTCCTGCAGTATTCTTCGAAGGCATTTGTGCTCCGACGTGTCGACATAATCGGGTGGAAGCTACCGCAACGCCGCAGCATGGACAATGCCGACTGGTCAGTTAGGGGGTGTTTGCGGCAGAGTTGGTAGTCGGACAATTTTCAAGAATTGCTCTGATGTCGTTTTGATGCCACGCTCGATGGCGTGGCGGAAACGATGTTCTACCGCCCACGAAACTACTGCCGCTAGAGACGTCACAGCGAGGGTAGCAAGAGCTATTCGAAGATAGGGAGAGGTTATGCCCCAGGAGTTCATCTCGCGGATCATTGCCACACCGACATTCTGGTGAAGTAAGTAGAGGGGGTAGCTAATTATGCCGACATAAACGATTGGTCTCCATATTCGGACGCGATGACACTGCACTCCAACGACTCCAATAACGGAGACAGCAGCAGCCCACGCGAAAAACGAACTCCAGCCCCAGACGAAATACATCGTGACGATGCAGGCGCTCACAATGGCGATCTGTTTTGCATAGCCAGCGCTTCGAGCTGCCATGCCTACTAAAAAGAATAGGCTGAAGGGGAAGAAAAGATATGAGCCTGAAATGCCCCTAAAGGGGGTAACGGGTGTTTCCAATGTCGGCCCGTAGCCGGTGAAATGTATTATTGCCCCTAATGCCGTAAAGGCTATGAACATCCAAAGACCCAAGTTCGGCCTTATGAAATATAGCATGGCGAAGACTATGTAGAATTTCACCTCCACCAATATCGACCAGTAAGCGCCGTCGACTAGGCCGATCTTCGGGTCGACAAGAGGTAACCATAACATATTCTGAAATGCTGCCAGGTTCGAGACTTCGCGACCGGGGAGTCCCAGAACACCCACAACACTGGCCGTTATTATAACGGAAGCCACGAATGCTGGTTGAAGGCGAGTGAACCGGCGAACCAAAAACTGGCGTCTGGAATTCGACCTTTCGGCCGTCATCATAATACAATACCCGCTTACCACAAAAAATAAAAATACTCCGTACACTCCATGCCAGGGCCAGGGGATGCTTTGGTCGTAACCCATGTATTCTGAAGGAAATCTAGATGTGTAGTGGAATATTAGTACAAAAAGGACCGCTATACATCGCAAGAAATCGATTGAGTCACTTCTTTTTTGGTTATTTTCAGACATGGTCGCCAATTTTCAAGCACACCGGGTTTCGCAAATAGCCTATTCCGAACTGGTTTGTTCGATCATAAGGCCACCTCTGGCCTACCGCCCCCCCCCCCCCCGCGACACCGACAACCTCACTAGTCGCCGAAAACTAAGAGAAAAACAATGCGCCGCATCTTTCAGCGTGCGCTCCGCCGGGTCGCAGCGAGATACATCCGCAGACCTTCCTGGGCGATTATCGCGGCATAGTGATGAGTGATGGCAATTCCGCTGGCGCGCGCTGGGAGGGGCAACCCATATTGGATGCATGGTCCATTCCAGACGGCGCTTCGAGGCTACCCAGCGATGGGGCGCTCTCGACTAAGGGAGTGTCGCGACTTAACGCGCGACTTCAGCGGAACTTGGATGAGGCAATCGTTGGATCGGTGAAGGGTTGTCGACCAACGGCGACAGGACTTGGCCAGTTTGACTTCACCTGCGCAGCGGGATGTGTTGTCCGGACGTGGGTTGACGCCCGGCCGTGGAGGGTTGCGCTGGGTGGTCCAGCGTGGCCGCAATGCGAATTTTCATTCGCCCCTTTGTTTTTCTACAGGAATAAAAAATTCATGTCAGTTGAATTCGTTTCCGGAACCTGCTAGCTTTTGTCACAGGCAGCCAATCAGGTGAGGAAACCGGGATGTGCGGAATTGTAGGACTCTTTTTGAAGGACAAGTCGCTGGAGCCCCAATTGGGCGCATTGCTGTCCGAAATGCTTGTAACCATGACCGATCGTGGCCCCGATAGCGCGGGCATTGCCATCTACGGCGGCGGCACAAAAGGTCATGCCAAGGTCACCATCCAGTCGGCCAATCCGGACGTGGACTTCAAGGGTCTGGACGCCGAGCTCGGCAAGAAGATCGGCGCCAAGGTTTCGTCGACGATCAAGTCGACCCATGCCGTGCTCGACGTGCCGACCGAAAAGGTCGCCGAAGCCCGTGCAGCACTTGCCGAACTGCGCCCCAGCGTCCGTGTCATGGGCGCCGGCGAAGCGATCGAAATCTACAAAGAAGTCGGCCTGCCGGTCGAAGTCGTGAAGCGCTTCGACGTCACCAAGATGAGCGGCAGCCACGGCATCGGCCATACCCGCATGGCCACCGAATCCGCAGTCACCACGCTCGGCGCGCACCCCTTCTCGACCGGCCCCGACCAGTGCCTGGTGCACAACGGCTCGCTGTCGAACCACAACAACCTGCGCCGCGAACTGATCCGCGACGGCATGCGCTTCGAGACGGAAAACGACACCGAAGTTGCCGCAGCCTATCTGTCCTCGAAGATCGCGCACGGCCAGAACCTCGGAGAGGCGCTGGAAAGCAGCCTGAACGACCTCGACGGCTTCTTCACCTTCGTCGTCGGCACCAAGAACGGCTTCGGCGTCGTCCGCGACCCGATCTCCTGCAAGCCCGCCGTCATGGCCGAAACCGACCAGTACGTCGCCTTCGGCTCCGAGTATCGCGCCCTCGCCAATCTGCCAGGCATCGAAGACGCCAAGGTCTGGGAGCCCGAGCCGTCCACCGTCTATTTCTGGGAGCACTGAGATTATGCATTCAACAAATCTTGCGACCGCGCCTCTGCACCAGGCCAACTACGCGCCGAAGACCTTCGATCTGTCCAAGATCACTTTGCGCGAGTTCAACCAGGCTCTTCACAATGTGAAGGATGCCGCCGGTGAATCGAACTGGGAGGTTCTCAACCCCAAGGGCAGCCACGCCGTTGCCGTCGGCGCCGAACACGCGATCTCGATCGATGTGCAGGGTTCCGTTGGCTACTATTGCGGCGGCATGAACCAGAACAGCACGATTACCGTGCATGGTTCGGCCGGCCCCGGCGTCGGTGAAAACATGATGTCGGGCACGATCATCGTGAAGGGCGACGCCAGCCAGTACGCCGGCGCCACCGGCCGCGGCGGCCTGCTTGTCATCGAAGGCAACGCCTCGTCGCGCTGCGGCATCTCGATGAAGGGCATCAACATCGTCGTCCGTGGCAACATCGGCCACATGTCGGCCTTCATGGCGCAATCGGGCAACCTCGTCGTTCTCGGCGATGCCGGCGATGCACTGGGCGACTCGATCTACGAGGCCCGCCTGTTCGTGCGCGGCTCGGTGAAGAGCCTCGGCGCCGACTGCATCAAGAAGGAAATGCGCCCCGAGCACATTGCCATCCTGAAGGACCTGCTTGATCGCGCCGGCATCACCGACGTCAAGCCGGAAGAGTTCTCGCGCTACGGTTCTGCGCGCACGCTCTACAACTTCAACATCGACAACGCCGACGCTTACTGAGGAACACTATGAGCTATCACAATCCTCCGACGACGCCACGCAAGTCGGCCACGTTCGATGAATACGCGATGTCCGAAATCCGTCGCGCCGCAGCGACGGGCATCTATGACATCCGCGGCTCCGGCGCCAAGCGCAAGGTCCCGCATTTCGACGACCTTCTGTTCCTCGGCGCCTCGATCTCGCGCTATCCGCTCGAAGGCTACCGTGAAAAGTGCGACACCACGGTCGTTCTGGGCACGCGTTTCGCCAAGAAGCCGATCGAGCTGAAGATCCCGATCACGGTTGCCGGCATGAGCTTCGGCTCGCTGTCGGGCCCGGCCAAGGAAGCGCTGGGCCGTGGCGCAACGCTCTCCGGCACCTCGACCACGACCGGCGACGGCGGCATGACCGAGGAAGAGCGCGGCCACTCCAAGCAGCTCGTCTACCAATACCTGCCGTCGCGCTACGGCATGAACCCGCGTGACCTGCGTCGCGCCGACGCCATCGAAATCGTTGTCGGCCAGGGCGCAAAGCCAGGCGGCGGCGGCATGCTCCTGGGTCAGAAGATCTCCGACCGCGTCGCCGAGATGCGCACGCTGCCCAAGGGCATCGACCAGCGCTCGGCCTGCCGCCACCCCGACTGGACCGGTCCGGACGATCTCGAGATCAAGATCCTCGAAATCCGTGAGATCACCGACTGGGAAAAGCCGATCTACGTCAAGGTCGGTGGCGCACGCCCCTATTATGACACGGCCCTCGCAGTGAAGGCCGGTGCCGACGTCGTCGTGCTCGACGGCATGCAGGGCGGCACGGCAGCAACCCAGGAAGTGTTCATCGAGCATGTCGGCCAGCCGACGCTTGCCTGTATCCGTCCGGCAGTGAAGGCGCTGCAGGATCTCGGCATGCACCGCAAGGTTCAGCTCATCGTCTCCGGTGGCATACGCAATGGTGCGGATGTGGCCAAAGCGCTGGCGCTCGGTGCCGATGCAGTATCGGTCGGTACCGCGGCACTTATCGCACTCGGCGACAACGACCCACGTTGGGAGGATGAATACCAGAAGCTTGGCACCACCGCCGGTGCCTACGACGATTGGCACGAGGGCAAGGACCCGGCCGGCATCACCACGCAGGACGTCGAGCTGATGAAGCGCGTCGATCCGATCGCGGCTGGTCGCCGTCTGGCGAATTATCTGAAGGTCATGACGCTTGAGGCACAGACGATCGCCCGTGCCTGCGGCAAAAATCACCTGCACAATCTCGAGCCTGAAGATCTCTGCGCTCTTTCGATCGAAGCTGCCGCCATGGCTGGCGTGCCGCTTGCGGGGACAAGCTGGGTACCTGGTAAGGGTCCCTTTTAAAACCACAAGGATTGGGAGGAGCAATTCATGGGTACGGCCTTCGAAGCCAAAATCGATCAGTCAGAGGTGACCGATCTCAAAGAGTTCGCAAGGGCTCGCAACATCAGATACTTCATGGTCTCGTATACGGACCTGTTCGGCGGCCAGCGCGCCAAGCTGGTACCGGCCCAGGCCATTTCGGACATGCAGAAGGACGGAGCCGGCTTTGCCGGCTTCGCGACTTGGCTGGACCTCACGCCGGCGCACCCCGACATGCTTGCCGTGCCGGATCCGCTCTCGGTCATCCAGCTGCCCTGGCGGCCGGAAGTGGCCTGGCTCGCATCGGACTGCCTGATGGAAGGCAAGGGCGTTGCCCAGGCACCGCGAAACACGCTGAAGCGCCTTGTCGCCGAAGCCGCCAAGGAAGGCATGCGCGTCAAGACCGGCGTCGAGCCGGAATTCTTCCTGACGACGCCGGATGGCAACCAGATCGCCGACGAGTACGATACGGCTGCAAAATCCTGCTACGATCAGCAGGCCGTGATGCGCCGCTTCGACGTCATCGCCGAAATCTGCGACGCCATGCTCGACCTCGGCTGGAAGCCCTACCAGAACGACCATGAGGACGCGAACGGCCAGTTCGAGATGAACTGGGAGTATGACGACGTCCTGCAGACCGCCGACAAGCACTCCTTCTTCAAGTTCATGGTTCGCTCGATCGCCGAAAAGCACGGCCTGCGCGCAACCTTCATGCCGAAGCCGTTCCAGGGTCTGACCGGCTCGGGCTGTCACGCCCACATCTCGGTGTGGGATCTTGCCGGCAAGTCCAATGCCTTCGCCGACAAGAACATGGAACTGGGTCTGTCGGAGAAGGGCCGCTACTTCCTCGGCGGCATCATGAAGCATGCTTCGGCGCTCGCCGCGATCTGCAACCCGACCGTCAACTCCTACAAGCGCATCAACGCACCGCGCACCGTCTCCGGGGCTACCTGGGCGCCGAACACGGTGACCTGGACCGGCAACAACCGCACCCACATGGTGCGTGTGCCCGGCCCTGGCCGCTTCGAACTGCGTCTGCCCGACGGCGCGGCCAATCCGTACCTGATGCAGGCGATCATCATCGCCGCCGGCCTCAGCGGCATTCGCACCAAGGCCGATCCCGGCCCGCGCAGCGATGTCGACATGTACCGCGAGGGCCACACCGTCACCCACGGTGCCAAGCTGCCGCTCAACCTGCTCGACGCGCTCCGCGCCTATGACGAAGACAGCGAGCTGAAGGCCGCGATGGGCGAGGAGTTCTCCGCCGCCTACATCAAGCTCAAGCACCAGGAGTGGAACTCCTACGCGTCGCACTTCACCCAGTGGGAACGCGACCACACGCTGGACGTCTGAGGCACCCAAACAGGCTGTGCCCGGTCGTGGAGACCGGGCGCGGGCCTCGGATACACCTCACATTTCGCCGGAACACATGCGATGAAATATTCGATCTTCTCACTCGCCAAGGCTGCATTGTCGGGCCACAAGGGCTGGACCCGGGCCTGGCGCGATCCGGCGCCCAAGAGCCACTACGACGTGATCATCATCGGCGGTGGCGGCCATGGTTTGGCCACGGCGTATTTCCTCGCCAACGAATACGGCATCCGCAACGTTGCGGTGCTGGAAAAGGGCTGGATCGGCTCCGGCAATGCCGGCCGAAACACCACCATCATCCGCTCCAACTACGGTCTTCCCGGCAATACCGGCTTCTACGAGATGTCGATGAAGCTGTGGGAGCGCATGGAGCAGGATCTCAATTACAACGCGATGGTTTCCCAGCGCGGCATCATCAACCTCTACCACTCCGATGCCCAGCGCGACGCCTTTGCCCGTCGCGGCAACACCATGCGGATCAACGGCATCGACGCCGAACTGCTCGACGCGGTGCAGATCCGCAAGGAACTGCCATTCCTCAATTATGACAGCCCGCGCTTTCCGATCATGGGCGGCCTGCTGCAGCGACGCGGCGGCACCGCCCGCCACGACGCGGTTGTGTGGGGCTACGCCCGCGCCGCCGACCAGCGCGGCGTCGACATCATCCAGAACTGCGAAGTCACCGGCTTCGTGCGCGACCACAACGGCAAGATCACCGGCGTCGAGACGTCGCGCGGCAAGATCAGCGCCGGCAAGGTCGGCATGGCGGTCGCCGGCAACACCTCCCGCGTGGCGGCGATGGCCGGCATGAAGCTGCCGATCGAAAGCCATGTGCTGCAGGCCTTCGTCTCCGAAGCGATCAAGCCGCTGATCCCAGGTGTCATCACCTTCGGCGCCGGCCACTTCTATATCAGCCAGTCCGACAAGGGCGGCCTTGTCTTCGGCGGCGACCTCGACGGCTACAACTCCTACGCCCAGCGCGGCAACATGCCCGTCATCGAAGACGTTTGCGAAGGTGGCATGGCGGTCATGCCGATGATCGGCCGCGTCCGCATGCTGCGCCAGTGGGGCGGCATCATGGACATGTCGATGGACGGCACGCCGATCATCGACAAGACGCCGATCGATGGCCTCTACCTCAACGCCGGCTGGTGCTATGGCGGCTTCAAGGCGACGCCGGCTTCGGGCCTCGTCTTCGCCCACCTCTTGGCGCGCGACGAACCGCATCCGGAAGCGGCACGCTTCCGGCTCGACCGGTTCCGCCGCGGCGCGATGATCGATGAAAAGGGCCAGGGCGCCCAACCCAACCTGCACTGAAAGCGAGACTGGCGGAATGCGTATTGCATGTCCTTTCTGCGGCGAACGCGAGAACGGCGAGTTCACCTATCTCGGCGACGCTTCGCCCAAGCGGCCCAACTTCGCAGTCGATAGCGGCGAAAGCCCCGAGGGCGTCGAGGACGCCTTCTACGACTACGTCTATCTGCGCGACAACGTCGCCGGCTACATGCGCGAGTACTGGTACCACGGTGGTGGCTGTCGCTCGTGGCTGATCGCCGAGCGCAACACGGTGACGCATGAATTCAGATCGGTGACCGCAGCCCCAGGCGTTGGCGCGGCCAAGCCGGTGCAGGCAGGAGAATAAAGATGTCGGGCTATTCCGGATCCGAACCGCTCGGCAGGACGGCCGCACTCGAGGGCGCGCCGACCAGCGCCCGCAGCCAGGCAGCTTCAGCCAGCCAGTCGCATCGCCTGCGCAGCGGCGGCCTGATCGACCGCCAGCAGCCGCTGCAGTTTTCGTTCGATGGCAAGGTCATGTCGGGCTTTGCCGGCGACACGCTGGCCTCGGCGCTCGTTGCCAACGGCGTCAAGCTGGTCGCACGCTCGTTCAAGTATCATCGCCCGCGCGGCATCATCACCGCAGGCTCCGAAGAGCCGAGCGCGCTGGTCGAGATGCGCAGCGGCGCCCGCAAGGAGCCGAACACCCGTGCCACCACGCAGGAGCTCTATGACGGGCTGGTTGCCCAGAGCCAGAACCGCTGGCCGTCGCTGCGCCGCGACTTCATGTCGATCAACCAGCTGGCCGCGCCGATCTTCGTCGCCGGCTTCTACTACAAGACCTTCATGTGGCCGGCGAAGTTCTGGGAGAAGGTCTACGAGCCGCTGATCCGCCGTGCGGCTGGTCTCGGCAAGAGCGCCGAGTTGCCCGATCCAGACCATTACGACAAGGCCTGGGCGCATTGTGACGTGCTCGTCATAGGTGGTGGTGCCGCTGGTCTTTCGGCTGCCCTGGCGGCTGGCCGCGCCGGGTCGCGCGTCATCCTCGTCGAGGAAGACAGCCGTCTCGGCGGTCGTCTGCTCAGCGACGGTGGCGAGATCGACGGCATGCATGCCGAGGAGTGGGTGCGTCGTACGACCGACGAACTCACAGCCCTTCCGAATGTCCGCATCATGGTCCGCACGGCGCTGTTCGGTGTCTACGATGGCGGCGTCTATGCCGCGCTCGAGCGTGTCAACGACCATGTTCCGGTGCCGGGTCCGTATCAGGTCCGCCAGCGTGTCTGGCGCATCGTCGCCAAGCGTTCTGTGGTGACGGCAGGCGCCATCGAGCGGCCGATCGTTTTCCCGGGCAACGACCGTCCGGGCGTGATGATGGCATCCGCCGTGCGCACCTATGTCCACCGTTTCGCGGCGATGCCGGGTCGCAAGGTGGCGCTGTTCACCAACAATGACGACGGCTGGCGCACGGTCGAGGCAATCCAGCAGGCCGGCGGCGACATCGCTGCCGTGATCGATCCGCGCGGCAAGGTGCCGGCGGAATACCAGGCGCTTGCCGAGCTTTCTGACCTGCGCGTGCTTTCGGGCGGTGTCTCAGACGTCAAGGGTGGCGTCGACGGCGTGCGCGGTGTCGTCGTCACCGACGGCAATGGCCGTACGCAGCAGATCGACGCCGACTGCCTCGCCGTCTCCGGCGGCTGGAACCCGAATGTCGGGCTGTCCTGCTTCCATCGTGGCCGGCCGGTCTGGCGCGACGACATCGCCGCCTTCGTTCCCGGCGATTCGCCGAAGGGCATGACCACTGCCGGTGCCGCCAATGGCGAGTTCTCGCTCGGTGCCTGCCTGCGTGATGGTCATGCGGCAGGTGCAGCCGCCGCCGCCGAATGCGGCGCATCCGGCAATGCCGGCGAGGCGTCGGAAGCCGGCGACGAAGTCTATGCGATCTCGCCGCTCTGGCAGGTCAAGGCCAAGGGCAAGGCCTTCGTCGACTTCCAGCACGACGTCACCGCGTCGGACGTGACGCTGGCGCAGCGCGAAGGTTTCGAAAGCGTCGAGCATCTCAAGCGCTATACCACGCTCGGCATGGCGACCGACCAGGGCAAGACGTCGAACATCACCGGCCTCGCCATCATGGCCGAAGCCACCGGCCGCACCATCCCGCAGACCGGCACGACGATCTACCGTCCGCCCTATGCGCCGGTGGCGATCGGCGCGCTCGCCGGCCATCACCGTGACGAAAACTTCCATGCCTGGCGCCTGACGCCGTCGCATCACTGGGCTGCTGCCCGGGGCGCGGTTTTCGTCGACACCGGCCTGTGGAAGCGCGCGCAGTGGTATCCGCAGCCGGGCGAAAAGGACTGGCTGGAGTCGGTGACCCGCGAAGTGCTGGCCGTGCGCAACGGCGTCGGCTTCTGCGACGTCTCCACCCTCGGCAAGGTCGATGTCCGCGGTGCGGACGCCGGCACCTTCCTCGACCGCGTCTATATCAATGCCTTTTCGTCGCTTGCCGTGGGCAAGGCGCGTTACGGCCTGATGCTGCGCGAGGACGGCATTGTCATGGACGACGGCACGACCTCGCGTATCGCCGAAGACCACTACTTCCTGACCACGACCACGGCCAAGGCCGGCCCTGTGATGGCGCATCTCGAATTTTGCCGCCAGGTGCTCTGGCCTGAACTCGACGTGCAACTGTCGTCGGCTTCGGACCAGTGGGCGCAGTTCTCGATTGCTGGGCCCAACACCCGCAAGCTGCTCCAGGAACTTGTCGATCCGTCCGAGGACATGTCCAACGAAGGTTTCCCCTTCATGGGCGCCCGCGAGGTCAAGCTGCGCGGCGGCGTCACTGCCCGCTTGTTCCGCATCTCGTTCTCAGGTGAAATCGCCTTCGAAATTTCGGTCCCGGCTCGTTATGGCGCTGCCATGGCGCAGAACCTGATGATCGCCGGCCGCGACCTGGGCGTCACGCCCTACGGTACCGAAGCCCTGGGTGTGATGCGCATCGAAAAGGGCCACGTCGCCGGCCCCGAGCTCAACGGCACCACGACCGCCGACGATCTCGGCCTCGGCAAGATGATGTCGAAGAAGAAGGACTTCATCGGCCGCGTCATGGCTGGCCGCGAAGCACTGACGGCACCTGACCGCCAGGTCGTCGTCGGCATCAAGCCGCTCGACCAGAAGCGTCGCCTGCGCTCCGGCGCCCATGTCGTTCCCAAGGGCGCGATCCCCGGTCCGGAAACCGACCAGGGCTACGTCACCTCGGTCTGCTATTCGCCGATGCTGGAACAGTGGATCGGCCTTGGCCTGGTCGAACGCGGCCGCGAGCGTTTCGGCGAAGTCGTGCGCATCCACGACCCGTTGCGCAGCGAAGACTACGAAGCCGAAATCTGCAACCCAGTCTTCTACGATCCAGAAGGAGCGCGCCAGCGTGGTTGATTATCTCTGGAACACCCAATCGCCGTTGCAGAAGGCGCTTGTTCCCGGCCGCCATGGCGCCGCCGGCGCACATGCCGGCGTGACGCTCAATGAAGTGCGCGATATCGTGCTGGTGCAGGTCATGGCCCGGCGCGGCAAGGCAGCAGAGACGGCCAAAGCCGCCAAGAAGCTGTTCGGCATCGAGGCGCCGGCTACGCCCAAGGCTGTCACCGGCAAGACGGCGACGCTGATCTGGTCGGGCCCCGATCAGTTCACGGTCATTGCGCCCCGGACCGACGAGGCGTCGCAGCTTGCGGCCATGGTGCAGGTCTTTGCCGGATCAGCATCTTTGTCCGACCAGTCGGATGGCCGCTGCTTGATCCGGGTTTCAGGCCCACGTGGCCGCGACGCCATCGCCAAATTCTCGTCGCTCGATCTGCATGACCTGGCCTTTCCGGTCGGCGCAGCGGCGAACACGTCGGTCGACCACACTGCAGTCAACTTGTGGCGCGACGCAAATGGCGCTGACGGGCATCCTGTCTACAACATGCTGGTGTTCACCAGCTTTGCCGACAGCCTGTGGCACACCATCGTGGACTCGTCGCTGGAATATGGCGTCGAGGCGGCGAGCGCCCGGGCGGCCTGACGCGCCAAACGTTCCAGGAGATACAAAGCCCTGTTCCAGCGAGCGGGGCTTTTTTCGCTTGGCTCGCTGGTTCGCGAGGGCAGGCTGTAACTCAGTCGCGAAAAATGATGTTGCCGCAAACGCTGGAGCGTTCGCGGCAAAAGGTCGTTCGGAGAGGATTGGATCAGGCCTCGCAGGCCTTGCGCAGCTCGATCAACGAGGCTGTCGGACGCAGCAGCGACAGTGTCAGCCGCTCGACGCAGATCGGCATCACCAGCTTGGCGCCATCGGCATAAAGCGAGCCTCCCGAAGCGCGGAACGAACCCTTGTCGACGATGGTTTCGAGCACGTCGCGGGTGCGCAGCGGCAACAGGTCGGTGCACGCGCTCATGCGCGCGAAGATGTGGCTGATGGGGACGTTGTAGCCGTCGACGGCTACGAGAGGCTCTTCATTGCCTTCCTTCCATTCCTCAAGCGCTTCGAGCGCGTCATGGAACGCGTTGTGGAGGGTGATGGGCGCGTGGCCTTCATACAGTTCCGGCAGCACTTTCTGCATGTGCATGTTCCTCTTCAAGCTCTGTTGGATCGTGCTGCGGCGATGCGGATCAGGGTAGTGGACCTCACTTTCACGCGCCTCCCGTACTTGCCTTATATGCAACATATTTGCACATGAGTTAAATCGCGTCCACTGCAAAACGCGCTGGACCAATCCACGCCAACATCCTGATCGTGTGCTTGCGGCGATAGTCCAATCTGGGCTTGGAGATCATCGTTCGGCCAGTTTCGGCACCACCCGAACGAATGGGAAATCTACCCGTCCGGGGCGTTTTCAAGCCGGCACAAAAACTGTCTGCTGTCAGTTAGGAAAACTGCATCTTTCCCGACAGCCGGCTCAACGAAACGGCACGGGGAAACAACTCGAGATGAATGGGTGTCGCTTGGAGGAGAGCAGACCACTCAGCTTTCGCGAAGACGTGCGCAGCCTGCTGTTCAGGGTGCTGCTTTCAGTCGTCAGCGAACGCGAGCCCGATATGGCGGAGGTTCTTACCGGCCGCGTGAGCCTTGATGCGCTCGAAAGCGGGCAGCGCATTGCCGCGCTGCAGGCCACCGGCATCTGGTTCCAGCTTGTTGCCATCGCCAATGAACTTCTGGCGATGCGCTCGCGTCGCGAACTCGAACAGATGGGCGGGGCCGACGAGGTCATCGGCTCTTTTGCCAATGTGATGGGCGAAATAGCAGCCGGCGGCTACCCGGCCGAGCAGATCCAGACTACCCTCGAAGAGCTCTGCGTCGGCCCGACGATGACGGCGCATCCGACCGAGGCCAAGCGCGTCACGGTTCTCGAAATCCACCGCCGCATCTACCGCAAGCTGACCGAGCTCGAGCAGCAACGTTGGGCGCCGCGTGAACGCGAACAGCTGATCGACGATCTCAAGAGTGAGATCGAGCTGTTGTGGATGTCGGGCGAGCTGCGGCTCGAGCGCCCGTCGGTCGAGCGCGAGATCGCCTGGGGCCTGCACTTCTTCCGCGAAGTGATCTTCGAAGCGACGCCCAAGCTCTATGACAGCGTCGAAGAGGCGCTGGCCCGTCACTATCCCGAATACGATATCAAGGTGCCGTCCTTCATGCGGTACGCCTCGTGGATCGGTGGCGACCGCGACGGCAATCCGAACGTCACGGCAAAGATCACGGCCTATGCGCTCAACGAGTGCCGCCAGGCGATCGTCGGCTGGTACATCGGCCAGGTGCGCAAGCTGGTCACCGTGCTCAGCATCAGCGCCAATGTCGTCGACATTCCCGATACCTTCATCAAGGCGCTTGGGCATGCGCTGCATCGCTCCGGCAATGCCTCGGAGATCGTGGCGCGCAATCCCGACGAGCCGCTGCGCCAGTTCGCCGGTGCCATGCTCGACCGGCTGGAGGCAATGCGCGGCGCAGCCTCTGCCAAGCCTTATACCCGATCGGAAGGCTTCAAGACCGACCTGCGTGAGCTTGAAAACGTGCTGACCCAGCTTGGCGGCAAGCTGATTGCCAGACGCTTCGTCCGACCGCTGCGCCAGCAGGTGGAGACTTTCGGCTTCCGTACCGTTTCGCTCGACATCCGCCAGAATTCGACGGTGGTGAACCGTGTGCTGGCAGAGCTGTTCAAGCTCGCCGACCCGGCCGCGGCACCGGCACCCGACACGCCGCAATGGACGCAGCGTATCAGGGCGGCGCTCAACTCCGGCGAGCAGCTGGAGGTTGACAGGCTGGCGCTGTCGGAGGAAGCGCAGGAGCTGCTCGATCTGTTCGACGTCATCCGCAAGGCTTCGGCCGGCTTGAATGGTGGCGCTGTCGGTGCCTTCATCCTGTCGATGACCCGGTCGAGCGACGATCTGCTCGCCGTCTATCTGCTGGCACAATATTCCGGCCTTGCAACGGCCATGGATGGCAGTGGCACCATCGCGCTGCGTGTCGTTCCGCTGTTCGAAACCATCGCCGATCTGCGTGCCGCGCCAGACATTCTCGATCAGCTGTTCGGCGTCTCGATCGTTCGCCGGTCGGTTCGTGACTTCGGCAACCGCCAGGAGGTGATGCTCGGCTATTCCGACTCAAACAAGGACGGCGGGTTCCTCGCTTCCAACTGGGAGCTCAACAAGGCACAGCGGCGCATCACGGCACTTGGCATCAAGCGCAAGGTCAAGATCAGCTTCTTCCATGGCCGCGGCGGTTCGGTCAGCCGCGGCGGTGCGCCGACGGGCAGGGCGATCGCCGCCCAGCCGGCGGGGACCATTGGCGGCGCGATGCGCGTCACCGAGCAGGGCGAGGTGGTGTCGTCCAAGTTCGCCAATCGCGGCACCGGGCTCTATCAGCTCGAGATCCTCGCCGCGAGCGTCTTCGCCCACAGCGTCAAGTCGCAGAACGAGGCCGAACTTAAGGACATTCCGGAGTTCAGCGAGGCTCTGGAAGCGCTGACCGGCATGTCCCAGGCGTCCTATTCGGGGCTGATCAACGAGCCGGGCTTCATCGACTACTTCAATCAGGCGAGCCCGGTCGAGGAGCTGGCGCTGCTCAAGATCGGCTCGCGTCCAGCCCGCCGCTTCGGCGCCCGCGACATCTCCGATCTTCGCGCCATCCCTTGGGTGTTCGCCTGGAGCCAGAACCGCCACCTGCTGACCAACTGGTATGGCATCGGCAGTGCGCTGAACTCCTTCGTCAATGTCCGCGGCGATGCCGGCCTGGATCTGCTCAGGCAGATGTTCGAGCGCTCGCGCTTCTTCAGGCTGGTCATCGACGAGGTCGACAAGGGTCTCTACCAATCCGACATGGACATCGGAAAGCTCTATGCCGGGCTGGTCCAGGACCGCGAGGTCGGCGAGCGCATCTACGCCAAGATCTCGGCTGAGTATGCGCTGACTAGGCGGATGATCTCCGAGGTCAATGGCGGCCTGAAATTGTCTGAGCGCTTTCCGGCCTTCAAGCGCCATTTCGACCGCATCCGCCCGCAGATGGACTCGATCCATCGGCTGCAGGTGCAACTGCTGCGCGAGGTGCGCGCCCAGGACGACGCGACCGTCAACCCGAAGCGGGCCGTCAATGCGCTTCTGCTTTCCATCAATTGCATTTCCGCCGGTCTCGGCTGGACCGGATGACCCAGATTTCAGGCGTCTCAGGCGCCGCTAGGAGGAGCCCATGAATATCCCGACAAGACCCGGCATCGGCAGTGCCCGCAACTTCTTCCGCACGGGCGTCGCCCAGGCAGACCCCGCTGTCAGCGATGCGATGGGGCGCGAGCTTCAGCGCCAGCGCGACGAGATCGAACTGATCGCCTCGGAGAACATCGTCTCCAGGGCGGTGCTCGAAGCACAAGGCTCGGTGTTGACCAACAAATATGCCGAGGGTTATCCGGGCCGCCGCTACTATGGCGGCTGCCAGTATGTCGACGAGGTCGAGGATCTGGCGCGCGAACGCGCCAAGGCGATGTTCAACTGCAGTTTCGCCAACGTACAGCCCAACTCCGGCAGCCAGGCAAACCAGTCGGTGTTCATGGCCCTGATGCAGCCGGGCGATACATTCCTCGGCCTGAACCTCGCCGCTGGCGGTCACTTGACCCATGGCGCGCCGGTCAATCAGTCGGGCAAGTGGTTCAATGTCATCTCCTATGGCGTTAAGACCGACACCCATCGCATCGACATGGATGAGGTCCGTGATCTCGCCAAGAAGCATCAGCCCAAGGTGATCCTCGCCGGCGGTTCTGCCTATCCGCGCATCATCGACTTCAAGGCATTCCGCGAGATCGCTGACGAGGTCGGCGCCAAGCTGTTCGTCGACATGGCGCATTTCGCTGGCCTGGTGGCCGGTGGCGTGCATCCCAACCCGCTCGAACACGCCCATGTCGTGACGACGACCACGCACAAGACGCTGCGCGGTCCGCGCGGCGGCATGGTGTTGTCCAATGACGAAGAGATCGGCAAGAAGATCAATTCGGCGGTGTTCCCGGGTCTCCAGGGCGGTCCGCTGATGCATGTCATCGCTGCCAAGGCGGTCGCCTTCGGCGAAGCGCTGACGCCTGATTTCAAGGTCTATGCCGCAAATGTCGTCTCGAACGCCAAGGCGCTGGCCGAAACGCTCCAGGACGGTGGCGTCGACATCGTCTCCGGTGGCACCGACACGCATCTGATGCTCGTCGATCTCAGGCGCAAGAACCTCACCGGCAAAGCGGTGGAAGCTGCTCTGGGTCGCGCCCACATCACCTGCAACAAGAACGGCATCCCGTTCGATCCGCAGGGGCCGATGGTCACGTCAGGCGTTCGCCTGGGCACACCGGCATGCACGACGCGCGGCTTCCTCAATGAGGAGTTCCGCCAGGTCGGCCGCATGACGATGGCCGTCATCGACGGGCTTGCGGCCAATGGCGAGGAAGGCAACGCCAAGATCGAAGCTGCCGTTCGTGAGGAAACGCACGATTTGGTCAGCCGATTCCGAATCTACGACTGAAATCTGTCGCTGCAGAGCGGGCGCACCTTGGCGAATTCGATTGGAATGCGCCAAGGTACGATGTCGATGGCTGGCTGATGGCGCAACACAAGAAGCTCAAAGTCCTGATCGCCGAGCGCAACCCGCTGGTGATTTCGGCTTTGCGCGACATGATCAGCCGCGACGAGCGCTTCGCCTTCGTCGAGGGGGTGCAGAGCGGCGATGCCTTCATCAGGGCGGTGGCCTCGGCTGAGCCGGCATTCGATGTCGCGATCGTTGCCTGGAAGCTGTCCGACATGGATGCCAGCGAGGTTCTCACCGAGTTGCAGCGCCGACAGCTCACCGCGCGCATGGTGATCTTTTCCAACGACCACGACGTCGGCATCCTGAAGCAATGTGTGCGCCTGGGCGTGCAGGGTTTCTGCTATCAGTTCGACGATCCCTGCATCCTGTTCGACACGCTGCTTGCGGTCGCCAATGGCCGCATCTGTATCCCCTACATCGATGTCGCCAAGATCAACGAGACGCCGCTGTCGCGACTGACGACGCGCGAACTCGAGCTGCTCGGCGTGCTGGCCGACGGCTGGACCAACCTGCAGATCGCGACGCGGACCGGAATCTCCGAGAACACGGTCAAGTATCACCTGAAGAATCTCTACGACAAGCTGGGCGTGCGCAACCGCGCCATGGCAGTCGCGCTTTATGCCAGCGAACGCAAGCGCGGCCCGCTGACGGGCACCCGATAGAGCCGTTCAGGGCAAGCCGAGGGCCTGTTTTTCTTCAGCCTCCGAGAGCGGCGCCCCGGCCTGGGTCGTGGACAGATAGGCATCGACAGTTTCCGAAGCCCCGGCCGGAGCATAGTCCTGTCCGGCAGCCGGTGCCGCCACGGCAAGCCTTACGTCCCACTGCTGGCCGGCGCGGCAAACGACCGAAACGAGGGACGAGCCTGACGCGCGGTGAAGCTCGAACTCGCGGCAGAGCGCGCCGGCGCCATCACGGAAACTGGAAACGAGCCGTACAGTCGTGTCGCCGACAGTCACATCGCTACCTGACGGCGTTGCATTGAGCGTTCTGATCATCGCCGGGTCGGTAATCCCAGCAAGGACAAGGCCGTCCGCAACTGGCATGCCTGCCTTGCCGGCGAGATAGCCGCCGGCGCCGACGATGACGGCGGCAAGCGATGCCGCGAGCGGCAGCGTCCAGCTCGAGCCGACCTTGCTCGGTGTTGCCTTCGGCTGGAAGGTCACGACGTTGTCTGTCGCAGGCTGCTGGATTGGTTCAGCAGTTGCGTTTTCGCGCACGCGCGCCTCATCGATCATCTTCTGCACCGACTGCGTCAGCGCCTCGGGAACCGGCTCGTCGATCAGCGGCTTCAGCGCCGCTGACGCTTTGGCGCGGCTTTCCAGGAAGGTGGCGATGCGGACAATGAGCGCATCGTCGCTGCCCATAGCCTCCTCGATCGCCGCCGTGGTTTCGGCGTCGAGTTCGCCGTCGGCGAAGGCCATCAGTGTTTCGTCGTCGAAATCGCGCCTGTTCATGCCTTCCCACCTTTACCCGGTGAACGGTCGGTTGCGGCGTTTATTCCAGCCGCCTCTGCAAGATTCTTGCGGGCCCGGGCAAGCCTGCTCATCACTGTACCAATGGGGATGCCCAGCACCTCGGCCGCCTCCTTGTAGGACAGGTCTTCGACGCAGACGAGCAGCAAGACCTCGCGCTGATCGTCAACAAGCTCGTCGATTGCCGCGGCCACGCTTTGCAGCGTCAGCCGGGCTTCGGCGTCATGCTCGCCGCTTACGCCGACGATGTCGTTGCGGTCGTCGATATCCTCGCGCGGGCCGGCGGTCTTGGTCCGGCGCACCTGGTCGATCCACAGGTTGCGCAGGATGCGGAACATCCATGCATCGAAGCGGGTGCCCGCTTCGAACCGGTCCTGGCTGGCGAGCGCTCGTTCGCATGCCGCCTGCACGAGGTCGTCGGCTAGATCACGCGACCGGCACAGCGAGATGGCGAACCGACGCAGATTGGGTAGGAAAGCGATCAGCCGATCGCTGACCGAAACATCGTCACCCTTCATGCAGTCCTATCCTGTCTCTCCCGCGGAAATCGGCGAGGTGATGGAATAAACCGGTCTCCCGTCCGTTGGGCTCAAAATGCACAAATGTAGTCAAAATGATATGGGATGACGAAAGGCTTATGTGGATCGCTAACAATTGCCATCAGCGCGCCATATCGCCGGGGAAAGGACAAACCATGAAGCTGAAGCGCCCGTCAGGTTCCCTTGCGCTTGTGTTCGCGGTGGCGCTGGGTGGCGCGACCTTTGGCGCGTCCGTGGTCACTCCCATGCGGGGAGAGGTTTTCGGCGGCGGGATTGCGCTGGCCGATGACGACGATGATGATGGCGGCGGAAGCCGCTCGGAGAGCAGGGATTCCAGCTCGCCGGGAACGGGGAAGGGGCGTAATCTCTCCGATCTCTTCGGCAAGCCTGAGCCACGACGCAAGGTGGTCCGTACAGCGCCCGCGCTTGTGCGCGAGGCGCCACGGGAGATCGTGGCAATCGGCCTCGATCAGGCCTCGATCACGCGCCTGACCGCCGCGGGCTACGGCATCAGCGACCGGGCCGATGTTCCGCTCGTTGGAGCCGAAATCGTCAAGCTCACTGTTCCCAACGGCACGACGCTCGAAGCGGCGCGTGCCGAGGTAGCGGCCACGGCACCCGATGCGGTCGTCGACTTCAACCATTTCTACCGCCCCGACCAGGACCGTGCCGAAGCTTGTGGCGCGGAACAATGCCTGGCGCGCCATGTCGTCGGCTGGCCGGAGGCATCTGACATGCCGGATCGCTGCACGGCATCGACGCGGATCGGCCTCATCGACACGGCGATCAATGAGGAACATCTCGCCTTTGCCGGCGGGCGGATCGAGACGATCCGACTGGCGGCTGGTGACCTGCCTGAGTCCGGGCGCCAGCACGGCACCGCGGTGGCAGCCCTTCTCGTAGGCTCGGCGGAAAGCCGAACGCCGGGCCTCGTGCCCGGCGGCGAACTCGTTGCGGTGGATGCTTTCCAGCGCAATGGCAATGACGACCGGTCCGCCGTCTACGATCTTGTGCGGGCGATCAACCTGCTGGCGGGCAAGGGGGTGCTCGTCATCAACATGAGCCTGACGGGTCCGGCTAACCTTCTGCTGGAACGAACGGTCGAAGCGGCGGCAATGCGCGACATCGTGCTGGTCGCAGCCGCCGGCAATGGCGGCCCGCGCGCCGCCCCGCTCTACCCCGGCGCCTACGAGCCTGTGATTGCCGTAACGGCGATCGACCGGCGCAAGAATCCCTACCGGCGGGCCGGAGCCGGCGATCATATCGACATCGCAGCACCCGGCGTTCAGGTCTGGACGGCGGCCTCGGTCAAGGGCGCCTCATCAAAGACCGGCACGTCCTTTGCCGCACCTTTTGTCACGGCGGCAGTGGCGATGGTCAAGGCCGCCAATCCTGAGCTCAAGGCCGGCGAGGTCGAGACGCTTTTGCGCCAGGGTGCCGAGGATCTCGGCAAGCCCGGCAAGGATCCGGTGTTTGGCTGGGGCCTGCTCAATGCGCGAACGATCTGTCGGAGCTGAGCCGCAGGCGACGCGCGAGAGGCGTCTCGTATCATACTGTTTTCATGCCGATTTGCAGGTTCCGCGCCGAGATTGAAAATAGTTTGCCGGCGATGGAATAGGTTCTCGCAACGCCCGTTCTTCCTGACGTAGCCGCTCGGCGGCGCAATTCAGGAGAACCGCAAATGCCAATCCCTTGCTCGCCTTGTCAGGCACTACGAAGGCCTTCTTCCACGACGGGGAGAGGGCAATGATCGCGCAGTTGCTACAGACGCCCTTCGCGGCCGAACTCGCTCGCTTCTGCATCAACCTGACCGGCATGTCGGCACTGCTGTTCGGCATGTATTACCGTCGCTATCGCGACAAGGAACTGGTCACCGCCGCGGCGCTATTCAACATCTTCGTCTTTGCCGTGCTGACCGTGCTGTCGACCGTGCAGTTTGGGGTTGCCGCCGGCTTCGGACTGTTCGCCATCCTGGCGCTGTTCACGCTCCGATCGGAGCCACTGTCGAAGACCGAAATGACCTACTTCTTCGGCAGCGTGGCGATTGCCGTCATCTGCTCGGTCCAGGGCACGACCTTGCCCTTCGTGGCGGTGACGGTTGCCTTGGTGCTCGTCGGTGCCTTCGTCGTCGATCATCCCCGCATGCTGCAGTCGGTCAGCGGTACCAAGGTGTCGCTCGACAAGATCAATGTCGCGCTGCTGTCGGACCCCGCTGCCATGCGCTGCGAGCTGTCCCAGCGGCTGGGCGTCGACGTGCTGTCCTACCAGGTGCTGCAGCTCGACTACATCACGGAAATGGCGAAGCTCAATGTCCATTATCGCAAGCACTGACGTGCTGATCGCAGGCGGCTTCGCGCCGATCAGCCTGAAGGCTCTGAACGGCAAGGCCGCCATGCTGGAGCGGCTGGACAACAAATATGTTGTCGACGGCACCGTGCTGATGCAGGCCGCCGGCACTTTCACCGAGGTCTTCGACATGTTGGAGATCGAAGGCCGGCGCGCCTTCACTTACGAGACCTGCTACTTCGACGACGCCGGGCGCCGCAGCTATTTCGACCACCACCAGGGCCGGCGGCAGCGGGCCAAGGTGCGCATCCGGCGCTATGTCGAGGCGGGGCTATGCTTTCTGGAAGTGAAGCTCAAGGACAAGCGCGGCATGACCGTCAAGAAGCGCCTCGACCTCGACGTCGAGAGCTTCGGCAAACTCGACGACGAGGCAGTGACCTTCATCGACAAGGTCTACCACGCGCAATACGGCCAGACCTTCCCACATCAACTGTCCCGTGTCCTCGACATGCGCTACCGCCGCATGACGCTGGTGGCCCGGCAGGGCGGCGAACGCATGACCATCGACACCGGTCTCGAGTTCTTTGCCGGCGGCGCGCGTCGTGCCGTCGACCCCAACCTGTTCATCCTCGAAACCAAGTCGGCAAATGGCAATGGCGTTGCCGACGGCATCCTCAGGGCGCTGCACCAGCACCCGACCAAGCGCTGCTCGAAATATTGCGTCGCCACCGCGCTGCTGAACCCCGGCACCAAGCACAACCGCTTCCTGCCGGCGCTGCGCAAGCTTGGCAGCGTGACCGATCGTCCAGCCCTGCACCAGCCAAACATCCAATAGGAGTGAGAGACATGATCAAGCACTTTACCGCCGCGCTGCTTGGCGCTTCAGCCCTCGTGCTCGCGGCCCCCGTCATGGCAGGTTCGTCCGAACTTGCGGTGCTGGACAGCAGGCCTGCTCCGGCAACCGCGCCGGACGGCCAATCGATCAACGAACTGTCCGGCCTTGCCTGGGATGCCGACGAGAAGCTGCTTTACGCCGTCTCCGACGACGGCGTGCTGCATCACTTCCGGCTCGAGATCGCGGACGGCAGGATCGCCAATCTGGAGCCCGTCCAGTCGGTGCCGTTGAGGGCAGGCGTGGCCCCACAGGTCGTCAACGCAGAGGGGCTGGCCGTCAGCAATGGCAACAACGGCAAGCAGGGCGACACCCAACTTCTCGTCGCCTTCGAGGATGGGCCGGCTATCCATCGGGTCAAGCCCGACGGCACCGTGCTCGGTGCGCTGCAACTGCCGGAAGCACTGGCCGATGCGGCAAAGTACAGCAGGCCAACAGCCGCCTCGAAGCGGTGGCAATCGCGGGTTCGCTTGGTGTGGTCACTGCACCGGAGGAGGCGTTGCTGAGCGAGCCGGGCGACACCCACACCATCCATGGCCTCGACGGCAGGCGCTGGAGCTTCGCTACCTTCCAGCCCAAGCGCAGCAACCTCAAGGCAATCGAGCCGATGCCGGAAGGTCGCCTGCTGCTGATTGAACGGACGCGCCAACAGAAGGGCGCGCCAAGCATCGGCCGCCTCAGGGTTTTCGATCCGAATACATGCGGCGAGGCCAATGTTTGCGCTGTCGAAAATCTCGACCCGGGGGTCAGCCAGTTGCTCACTGACAACTTCGAAGGACTGACCGGCCTTGGTGGCGATCTCTATCTGCTGGTCACAGACAAGACGAAGAAGGAAGGGCCTGCAAGCTTCGTTCTGGTCTCGGTCAAATCAGGCGCCTGATCCCCACCTTCCCATAGTGATTGGCGGCAACCGGCTTCACATGCTGGCTGCCGCCGCTGGCGTTTGAGGTTGCCGCGAACGTCAGCCGACTCTCTTTGCCGCTCACTCTGCGAAAACATAACGTGCAGGGACGCTCCCGCCCGTTTGGGCAATGCGGACCGCCCGTTAGCGACCTCTGGCGTAAAATTTCCGACACCGCGTCGGGCCAACAAAATCCAATCGATTCAATGACATTGGGTTTCGTCGAAAGTCGTGGTGCGACAAGTGCGCGCGGTCGTCACTTGACAGGAAATTAACTTTGCCAGACATTCCTCAGGGGAAATTAATTTCCCGCAGAAGCAAACCAGAATGAAGCCGAAAACGGCCGTGGTGCAGGAGGAAAAATGGAAGCGACTTTAAGTCAGCAACGCGGGGACGCGACTCTCGAACAGCGCATCGACAAGATGCACGGGCGTGATCGAGCGGGCCTCGTGGCATTTGTCGTGGTGCTGTGGTGCACCATGTTGTTTGCCCTGTTCAGTGTGTGGTCCTACATCGCGCTGCCGGAAATCCGCATCATCCTGTCCATCGCCTGCGGGCTGGTCCTGATCTTCAACACGGCGGCCATCGTCGCCATGCTGCGCCACTATGTCGAAGACAAACACTTCATCTATGGCCTCGACCTCAAGCATCTCGACGAGATGCGTCGTCGGCGCGGCTGAGGAGCGCTCAATGGCTTACAAACCTCCGAAACAGAGTCTCGCCGGCCAGATTTTCGACGTCGTGACCTTGCTCGTCCTGACCATCGGCGCGCTCTACGTTCCCCTCTATCTGGGTCTGGCGGGCGCCGTCAAAGTGCCCAATCCGATCGCCAATCCGACCTGGGAAGCGCTCGGCCAGAACGCCGCCGAGCAGCAGCAATGGGCTGCCCTCGGCATCACCGATCCGGCGGCCGCCAATGACATCATCACCGCCCGCTTCGACTACAGCTTCAGCTGGAGCGCGCTGATCGTCATGGTCGTGCTGGTCATCGGTTACTTCGTCATGGTCGTGCGGTTGTCCGACAAGGAATACCGCGAAGTCATCGACGAGCGCTTCGGCGACAAGAAGCGCTAGGGGAGGCCACAATGGATATCTGGAACATTCTGGAATACGCGGCCTGGGCGCTCTCCGCGTTGTTTGGCGTCCTGATGCTCATCGACCTCGTCCGCATCGACAGCACCTATGACAACGAGCTGCTGATCTCCTCTCGCGAAGGCGAGATCGAGGCGACCGCAGAACGCCACGAGATTTGAGGGGACGACGATGGCAAATGTGACTTCAACCGCAGCCGAGCCCGAACGGCTCCAGCTGCTGCGCGTGCTCGGCCCCGCCCATATCTGGGCGCTGGGCGTCGGCATCGTTCTCGTCGGCGAATATATGGGCTGGAACTTCTCGGTCGGCAAAGGTGGCATGATCGCCGGCCTGATCGCCTGCTGGGTGGCCGGCCTGCTCTATACCTGCGTCGCCATGATCGACTCCGAGGTGACCTCGACGGTCGCCGCGGCCGGCGGCCAGTACGCGCAGGCCAAGCATATCGTCGGCCCGCTGATGGCCTTCAATGTAGGCCTGTTCCTGGTCATGGCCTACACCATGCTGGAAGCGGCCAACGCGATCACTGTCGGCTTCCTGCTCGACACGGTGGCCGGCATGCAGGGGCATAGTGGCCTCAACCAGCAACCCTTCATCATCCTCGCTATCATGTTTCTGGCATGGCTCAACTATCGCGGCGTGCTGGCGACGTTGACCTTCAACCTGATCATCACGGCGATTGCCTTCCTTGCGATCATCACGCTGTTCATCTCGGTACAGTTCGGCGCCTCCAGTGTGCCGCTCGACTTCTCGGCCGTGACCTCCGATCCGCTGCCTTACGGTTGGGTCGGCATCGTCGCGTCACTGCATTTCGGCCTCTGGTACTACCTCGGCATCGAAGGCACCTGCCAGGCCGCAGAGGAAGTGCGCTCGCCGGCGCGGTCGCTGCCTTACGGCACCATGGCCGGCATCATGACGCTGCTGATCGCCGCGACCATGACCTGGTATGTCTGCTCGGGCCTCATTCCGTGGGAATATCTCGGACAGGCCGGCACGCCGTTGTTCGATGCAGCGCGCGTCACCGGCAGCACTACACTGATGATCCTGCTGTTTGTCGGCACCACCTTTGCAACGCTTGCATCGGCAAACGGCTGCATCAACGATGCCTCGCGCGCCTGGTTCTCGATGGGCCGCGACCGCTACCTGCCGAGCTGGTTCGGTGCCGTGCACCCAGTCTACCGCACGCCTTACCGTTCCATCGTCTTCCTTGTTCCGATCGCGTTGATCTTCGCGCTCGGCGCACCGCTCGACCAGGTCGTGACCTTCTCGATCCTGTCGGGCCTGCTCGGCTACACCTTCATGACCTTCAACATGGTGATGTTCCGCAACAAGTGGCCGCTCGACACGATCAAGCGCGGTTATGTCCATCCGTTCCACCCGCTGCCGACCATCGTGCTCTTGATCCTGTGCTCGACGGCCTACTTCGCGGTGTTCCTCGGCTATGGCACGCAGCTCAGCGCGATGATGTGTTTCTACATCGTGGCGTCGCTCTGGTTCCATTTCCGGCGCTACCAGTTCGTGCGCCGCGGCGACCAGTTCACCATGCCCTGGCCGAAGCCGCAGGGTTACTGACCAGGCATGGCGGCGCGGATCTCCGCGCCGCCATCTTCCAAAAAACAAGGCGTTGCCGATGCTCACCACGCTTGCCTTCTCTGCCTTCGTCGCAGTTTCCTGCGGCTGGATCGGCACGCGCGCGGTCCGTGAGCATCGCGGCGCCCTCGCCGAACGCAGGAGGCTGCTCGATGACGCGGCCAGGCTGCTCCAGAATTCGAAGGTTACCTTCGGCCACGACCAGTTCCCGGTCCTGGTCGGCGAGACCAGAGATGGCCGCCGGGCCAAGATCGAACTCATTGCCGACACGATGGTCACGCGGCGACTGCCGCAGCTGTGGCTCAGGGTGACGCTCAGCGAAAGCGGGGAGCGCAACAGGCCGACAATCGGCGCGCTCGCCCGGCCGACAGGCGCGGAATACTACTCTCTGGTCCATGACATGCCGGAATGGCTATCACCGGCGCAGACTGACGCCTCGCTGCTGATGCGCGGCGATGGCCGTGCAACGGCATGGCAGGTGGAGCGCGTCTCGGCGCTGTTCCGCAGCCTGTTTGCCGACCCGAAGGTCAAGGAAGCCGTCATCACGCCGCGTGGCACCCGTATCATCCGCCAGGCCGCACAGGGCGAGCCTGGTGCGCACAAGGTGCTGAGGCAGGTGCGTTTTCCGCTGACGGCGATTCCCGCTGACTTGGTGGCACTGGCCATTGACGAAGCTGAAACGCTGAGCGCCTTGCTGGTCGAAGACGACATCGTCGCTCCCGTCTATCAAGCGGCTTGAGGGTTCCATGACAAAAACGATCAATCCTTATGTCGTTCTGGCCTTGGCTGTCGTGCTGCCCGGTGCCGGCCACGTCGCGGTACGCGACGCGACGCGCGGGCTCGCCTTCGCCTTCTTTGTCGTTTTGTTTTCCGTGCTGTCCTACGTCACCACGACGCCGGAAACATCGTTCCTTGGCCGCCATGCCGGCGGCCTGTTCGTCTGGGCGCTGTCGATACCGGATGCCTATCGACGGGCGCGGATACGCTGGTTCATGGCTCCGAAGGTCTGACTCTTCAGCTCGCCAGCCTGCAATCGCCGCGGCCGGCCAAGGCGTCGAGATTGCCGGCGTTGGGGCAGAAATCCCGATAGGATGCCTCGAAATCTCTGGTTTCCAGCCGGTCGCTGCAGACGCGTCGTGCCGGGCACATCATGCAGGTCCGGCGCATGTCGCGGTTCCATTCCGGGTAGCGGTTCTCGAAAGTCTCTGCGTCGATACCCTTGGACTTGATGGCCTCGGGCAGCAGGATCTTTGAGGCGAAGGCAAGACGCATGGCCTGCCTGAAGTCCGACCGCGATAGCCCGCACTCTGCCAGCATGCGTTCGCCGTCATTGCCGAGTTGGCTGATCTCCAACACCGCGGCACGCCGCTGGCGCCAGTCCTTAAAGCGGAGCACGACTGTTCGCCAGAGCTCGTACGACTGCGGTATCGTATTCATTGCTGCTATCTCCCACATTCACGAGACGCCCTCACCCTTTGCAACTGTTGCAGGCGGGGCGGCAGCCTTCCTTGCGCTGGATCAAGCTGGCGGCAAAAAAAGAAGGCGGGTTGCCCTGCGTGCAACCCGCCCCACCAGAGGCCTGTTTGAATCTTCCGGTCAGGCGGCAGATTGGGAGATCACGCCGCGGCGGATCTGATCTTCCTCGATGGATTCGAACAGTGCGCGGAAGTTGCCTTCGCCGAAGCCCTCGTCGCCTTTGCGCTGGATGAACTCGAAGAAGATCGGCCCGATCACGGTCTTGGAGAAGATCTGCAGCAGAATCTTGGTCATGCCGCCGTCGACCACGCCTTCGCCGTCGATGAGGATGCCGTGCTTCTTCATCTGGTCGAGCGGCTCGTCATGGCCGTGGACGCGATCCCGCGACATCTCGTAATAGGTGTCGGGCGGGCCGGGCATGAATTTCAGGCCCTTGTCGGCGATCCGGTCGGTGGCGGCATAGATGTCGTCAGTGCCGACCGCGATGTGCTGGATGCCTTCGCCCTTGTACTTCCTCAGATATTCCTCGATCTGGCTGGTGTCGTCCTTCGACTCGTTCAGCGGAATGCGGATCTTGCCGCAGGGCGAGGTGATGGCGCGGCTGACGAGACCGGTGATGCGGCCGTCGATGTTGAAGAAATGGATCTGCTTGAAGCCGAACAGCTCGCGGTAGAAGTCCCACCACTTGTCCATGTTGCCGCGATAGACATTGTGGGTCAGGTGGTCGAGGAAATAGAACCCGACGCCCGCAGGCTTCGGATCGGCTTCGCCGAGCCAGTCGAATTCAGCTTCATAGGCCGAGCCCTTGGTGCCGTATTTGTCGACGAAATAGAGCAGCGAGCCGCCGATGCCGACGATGGCCGGCACGTCGAGCGCCTTGTCCGTGCCGGTGTAGGGGGTAGCGCCCTTCGACACCGCGTGGTCGAAGGCGTGCTTGGCATCGACCACGCGCCAAGCCATCGAGGCAGCGCAGGGGCCGTGCTCATCGACGAAGCGCATGGCATGGCTGCCCGGCTCGGCGTTGATGATGTAGTTGATGTCGCCCTGGCGCCAGACGGTGATCTTCTTCGTCTTGTGGCGAGCCACAGGCTGGTAGCCCATGCGGGCGAAAAGCTCTTCCAGCTTCTCGGGTTCGGGATGGGCGAATTCGACGAATTCGAAGCCGTCGGTGCCGGCGGGGTTGTCGTCGCTGATCCTGGCCGGGGGCGCATCGTGCGGGAACGGACCCATAGAAATTCCTCCTCAGAACTCGGTAGTGCATATTGTGCCCTCAATTCCATGCAATGTGCTTGCATTCTGGCCTCCTATGGGTCGATCTATGCGCGGAACGTGCATGGATGTGGAGGTGTATGCAATGAATGAGGTGCTTGACCAATTCGACCTCAAGATCCTGCGCGCGCTGCAGCTCGACGGGCGGCTGACCAACAACGAACTGTCGGAGAAGATCGCGCTGTCAGCTTCGCAGTGCTCGCGTCGGCGTGCCCGGCTGGAGGCAGAGGGCTTCATCCGCGGCTATCAGGCCATGCTCGACCGCGAGCGACTGGGGCTCGATCTGCTGGTGGTGATCTCGGTGACGCTTGCCACCCACAATCGCGACAACGCCCAGCGTTTCGCCCGCCTGGTCAACGACCTGCCAGAGGTGCTCGAGGCCTATTCGCTGACCGGCGAGATGGACTACCACATCAAGGTCGTGGTGCGGGGATTGTCGGACCTGTCGCGCTTCGTCAACGAGGTTCTGTTGCCACATGATTCCGTACAGCATGTGAAGACAGCGATCGTGCTGAACACGCTGAAGCAGTTCGGGCCGCTGCCGATCGGGTAGGGCGCGCAAAGCGCGACGCGGGCGCCCTCCCGCCCCCTTGTGGGGAGCGGACTAACGCCGCTTGGCCAACAGCGCCCGCTCGACATCGGCCAGTCCTGCTTCGATGCGCTCGATGGCACCCGTGCCGAGCGCCTTTTCAAGGGTTGCCTGATAGGTGTGGGCGAGGTCAGCGATTTCGCGATAGGCTTTCTGGCCGGCTGCCGTCAGTTCCAAATGTTCGACCCGCCGGTCGGTCTCGTTCTCCCGGCGCTTCAGCCAGCGGCGCTCCTCGAGTGCGGCGACGGCGCGGCTGACCTTGGTCTTGTGCATATTGGAATGCGTGCCGATCTCGGTCGCGGTCATGCTGCCGACGCTGCCCAAGGCGGCGAGCGCTCGCCATTCGGCCCGCGTCATCTGGAAGCGCTGCTTGTATTCCCTGGAAAAGCTCAGGCTGATCAGCTCCGCCGCCCGGTTCAGCCGATAGGGCAAAAAGCTCTCCAGATCGAATGCGTCCGGCATCTCAATCCTTTGATAGTTACAAAATCGACGGTTACACTTGCAACCATCTCGACGTTCTCACGTCCGCCAGGGAGGTGCAAGACATGCTGGACAAGGCCACCAAACAAGCGTCACTCGCGACTGCCACCGGCTATATGCCGGGCTTTGGCAATGATTTCGAGACCGAGGCATTGCCGGGCGCGCTGCCGCAAGGCCAGAACAGTCCGCAGAAGTGCAATTATGGCCTCTATGCCGAGCAGCTGTCGGGTTCGCCTTTCACCGCCCCGCGCGGCACCAACGAGCGTTCCTGGCTCTACCGCATCCGACCGAGCGTTCGGCACACCAAGCGCTTTTCCAATGCCAGCTATCCGCACTGGAAGACTGCACCTTGCCTCGACGACCATTCCTTGCCGCTCGGCCAGCTGCGCTGGAACCCATTGCCGGAGCCGAAGGACAAGCTGAACTTCATCGAAGGCATCCGCACCATGACGACGGCGGGTGATGCGATGACCCAGGTCGGCATGGCGGCGCATGCCTATATCTTCAACGGCGACATGGTCGACGACTATTTCTTCAACGCCGATGGCGAGCTGATGATCGTGCCGCAGGTGGGTACGATCCGCGTCTTCACCGAAATGGGCATCATCGACGTCGAGCCGTCGGAGATCTGCCTCGTGCCGCGCGGCATGATGTTCAAGGTGTCGCGCCTCGGCGATGCCGCTTTCCACCGCGGCTATGTCTGCGAAAACTATGGCGCCAAGTTCACACTGCCGGATCGCGGCCCGATCGGCGCCAACTGCCTTGCCAACCCGCGCGATTTCAAGACGCCCGTCGCCGCCTATGAGGACAAGGAAACGCCCTGCCGCGTGCACGTCAAATGGTGCGGCAAGTTCTATATCACCGAGATCGGCCACTCGCCGCTCGACGTCGTCGCCTGGCACGGCAACTATGCGCCGTTCAAATACGACCTCAGGACATTCTCGCCTGTCGGCGCGATCCTGTTCGACCATCCGGACCCGTCAATCTTTACAGTGCTGACGGCGCCGACCGAAGAAGCAGGGACCGCCAATGTCGACTTCGTCATCTTCCCGCCGCGCTGGCTGGTGGCCGAGCACAGCTTCCGGCCGCCCTGGTATCACCGCAACATCATGAGCGAGTTCATGGGCCTCATTCATGGCCAGTACGACGCCAAGGAGGAGGGCTTCGTGCCCGGCGGCATGAGCCTGCACAACATGATGCTGCCGCATGGGCCTGATGCGATGGGTTTCGAGAAGGCGTCCAACGGCGAGCTCAGGCCGGTCAAGCTCGACCACACCATGGCCTTCATGTTCGAGACGCGTTTCCCCCAGCAGCTGACCAAGTTCGCCGCCGAACTGGAGACGCTGCAGGACAATTACATCGACTGCTGGGACGGTCTCGAGCGCAAGTTCGACGGCACGCCCGGTATCAAGTGAAGCATCAAGTGAGGACGTAGATGAAGCTCGCCACGCTGAAGGATTCCACCCGCGACGGCCGCCTTGTCGTGGTCTCCCGCGACCTGACACGCTGTTCGGAAGTCGGCCACATCGCCCGCACCTTGCAGGCGGCACTTGACGACTGGGCCCATGTCGGTCCGCGCCTCGCCAATGTCGCCGAGGGCATCGAGACCGGCTCGCAGCCGACCATGCGCTTTCATGAGCACGATGCCACCTCGCCGCTGCCGCGCGCCTATCAGTGGGCCGACGGCTCAGCCTATGTGAACCATGTCGAGCTGGTCAGGAAGGCGCGGGGCGCCGAGATGCCCGCGAGCTTCTGGACCGATCCCCTGATGTATCAGGGCGGCTCGGACTCGTTCCTCGGCCCACGCGACCCGATCGTCATGGCCGACGAAGCCTGGGGCATCGACCTCGAGGGCGAAATCGCAGTCATCGTCGACGATGTGGCGATGGGGGCAACATCAGATGAGGCGCGCGATGCCATCCGCCTGGTCATGCTGGTCAACGACGTGTCGCTGCGCGGCCTGATCCCTGCCGAGCTCGCCAAGGGCTTCGGCTTCTTCCAGTCCAAGCCGTCAACGGCGTTCTCGCCGGTCGCCGTTTCGCCCGATGAACTCGGCGACGCCTGGCGCGACGGCAAGCTGCACCTGCCGCTGCTGACCAGCATTAACGGGCAGCCGTTCGGCCGCGCCAATGCCGGCACAGACATGACCTTCGACTTCGGCCAGCTGGTGGCGCATGCTGCCAAGACCAGGCCTCTGGTTGCGGGAACCATCATCGGTTCGGGCACCGTGTCAAACAAGCTCGACAGCGGACCGGGCAAGCCTGTCGCCGAAGGCGGCGCGGGTTATTCCTGCATCGCCGAGATCCGCACCATCGAAACCATCGACACGGGGGCGGCGAAGACGCCGTTCCTCAGGTTCGGCGACCAGGTCCGCATCGAGATGCACGACAAGACAGGTCACTCGATCTTTGGTGCCATCGAGCAGACCGTGACGAAATACGAAAAGGCCTGAGGTTGATGAGCGAGACAGTCCTGTTCGACTACTGGCGTTCGTCGGCGAGTTACCGGGTACGCATCGCACTCAACATTCTGGGTCAGGCGTATCGGCCAGTATCTGTCGACCTGCTGGCCAAGGCGCAGAAGTCGCCCGAGCATCTGGCACGCAATCCGCAGGGGCTGGTGCCGGTGCTCGACATCGATGGCCACGCCTTCACCCAGTCGCTGGCGATCATCGAATATCTCGATGAGACCCGCCATGCCGGTTTCCTGCCCTCCGATCCGCTCGGCCGCCAGCGCGTGCGCCAGCTGTCCTTTGCCATCGCCATGGAAATCCACGCTGTCTGCAACACCGGTGTGATCGCCGAGCTGATGCGGTTGGTCCCGAATGGCGAGGCGGTGCGCGACGCCTGGATGCGGAAGTTCATCGGCGATGGTATGGCAGCCTTCGAAAAGCTGCTCGACCACCCGGCTACTGGCGCCTTCTGCCATGGCGATAATCCAACCATGGCTGACATCTGCTTGGTGCCGCAGGTCTACAATGCCCGGCGCTGGAACGTCGACATTTCGGGCCTGAAGCGGCTGCTGGAGATTTCCGCCCGCTGCGAAGGCCTCGAGGCCTTCGCCAAAGCCCATCCGGATCGCGCCAAAGGCTGAGGCTCAGCGCATCCGCCACGCCTGCGTCCGCTTGATCAGAACCCGCGACAGGAACAGGTGGATCAGGCGTGCGGCGGCATTGGTGTAGAAGATCATCATCGCCATTGCGGCCGCCGGTGCCACATCGCCGGCGTCGTCCATGTTGAGCACCGCCACCGAGGCCAGCGTCGTGTCCTTGGAATAGAGGAACACCACCGCCGACACGGTCGTCATGGCGTTGACGAATATGTAGATCGAGATGTCGAGGATGGCCGGCAGGCAGACAGGCACGGTGACGCGCGCAAACAGCTTGTAGAAGGGCTGCTTGAGCGAAGCCGCCACCGGCTCGAACTCCTGGTCGATCTGCTTGAGCGCGGTCAGCGCCGTCAGGTGTCCCACCGTGTAGAAGTGGGTGATTGTACAGACCACCAGAATGGTCATGGTGCCGTAGATGGCATGCAGCGGGTTGGTCGGATCGTTGAAGAAGAAGATGTAGGCGAGGCCGAGCACCATGCCCGGCACTGCCATCGGCAGCATGGCGAGGAACTGGAACGCCGTGCGGCCGGCGCGGAAGCCGTCGGTCTTCTCGACCATATAGGCGCCGACGAAGATGATGACCGTGCCGATGACCGCAGTCAGTGCCGCCAGCCGGATCGAATTGTAGTAGGAGCCCCAGCCGCCGCCGTCCATGCGGTCGAAGGCGAAATGCTTGAGACCGAGGCTGAGGTCGTAGGGCCAGAGCTTGACCAGTGCCGCGAACTGGCTGGTCGCCATGATGCCGAGGATGAAGACGGCGATCAGCGAACACCAGGCGAGGCAAAGCGTGTCGAATCCGCGGTTCGGCTTGGGCTGGTAGGGCACCGAGCGCGCTGACAGCAGCGCCACCTGCTTCTTGGTCACCATGCGGTCGACGATAAAGGCGGCGATGGCAGGGACGAGCAGGATGACCGAGACGACCGCGCCCATCTCGAAGTTTTGCTGGCCGATGACCTGCTTGTAGATGTCGACGGCAAGCACATTGTACTGACCGCCAATGACCTTGGGCAGGCCGAAATCGGTGATGACAAGGGTGAAGACGACGAAGGCTGCCGAGATCAGGCCGTAGCGGGCGCCGGGAATGGTCACCGTCCAGAAGGTGCGCCAACGACTGGCGCGCAGCGAGGCGGCCGCTTCGTAGTGGCGCTGGTCGGAGATCGCCAGCGCCGTCGAGATGATGATCATCGCATGCGGGAAGGCGAAGAAGATCGAGCCGACGACGATGCCGAGCGGGCCGTATATCGAGGCCCCCATCAGCAGATCCTTGAGCATGCCCTGGTTGCCGAACAGGTAGATCAGGGCAATGCCGGGAAGCAGCGACGGCACCAGGATCGGCACCATGGCAACAAGCTTGAAAACACCCTTGAAGCGCATGCAGCTGCGGTTCAGCGCATAAGCGAAACCGAAGGCTAGCCCGACGGTGATGATGGTGCTGACGAGTGCGATGAACACCGAGTTCTCGATCGAGCGGAACAGCGTCGGCGTCGAGAAGTAGGCGGCGTAGTTCTCAAGTCCGAGCGCCCGTGACGGCCTGAGCATCACGCGGCGGAAGTCGTTGGAGGTGAGTTCCTGCCATTCCGTTCCGGTCTGCGGCTTGAGGCCGACGAGATAGGTTGCGTCAGAAGTCGTGCCACGAATCTTGTACTTCACCGGGCTGCGGAAGCTGAAGTCGGGGAAGAAGCTCGTCGCCTGCAGCCGCCCGTCGGAGTTGGTGGCGAGCTTGGCCGGCGGTACCGCATCGAGTTTCTCGTTCAGCGCTGCCGCGGTGACAGGTTGGCCCCAGTTGCCGTCCTTGTCGCTGACCTGGAACTCGAAATTGGCGAGGTTGAAGCTGTAGGTCGAGAACGATTTGGACAGCATGATCGCCAGGGGGGCTGCCAGCCCCACCACCAGATAAAGCGCGATCACGACCATCAGGCCGCGCTTGATCAACTCGTCGCGGTCGAGCCTGAGGCGGAGGCTGCGGCCGACGGGAAGGGCAGAGTCGAGAGCCATCGCCATGTCAGGCACCCCTAGGGTAGATCAGCAGCCGTTCGGCCGGCAGTTCGACCGTCAGCGCCACGCCTTGCACCAGCGACAGGCGGCGCGCGGCATTGATCGAGAAATCTGCAATCAACGTTTCATTGCCGAGCGCGTGGCCGTGCAGCCGGGTGCGCCAGAACGACCCCAGGAATTCCATCTCGCTGATGGTGACGTCGATGGCGTTGGCGGTCGCACCGTTGGCGAGAGAGCCGCTGGCGTGGGGGATGACGTCTTCCGGCCGGATCGCGGCGATGACCGGCGTACCGTCGTCGAAATCATGGGCAGCGCAGCTGAAGCTCGCCGCGCCGATGCCGACGGCGTTGTTCGACGCCCTGGCCTCGAACTTGTTGGCCTCGCCGATGAAGTCGGCGACGAAGAGAGTCGCCGGGTGGCGGTAAATCTCGGTCGGCGTGCCGATCTGTTCGATGACGCCGTGGTTCATCACCACGATGCGGTCGGCCATCGACAGCGCCTCCTCCTGGTCATGGGTGACCATGATGGTGGTGACGCCGAGCTTGCGCTGCAATTCCTTGATCTCATGGCGCAGATGGGTGCGCACCTTGGCGTCGAGTGCCGACAGCGGTTCGTCGAGCAGCAGCAGGCCGGGCGAAATGGCAATGGCGCGGGCAAGAGCAATGCGTTGCTGCTGGCCGCCGGAAAGCTGGGCCGGGTACTTGTTGCCCTGGTCGGGCAGGCCGACAAGCTTGAGCAACTCGGTGACGCGAGCCTCGATCTCGGCACGCGGGCGCTTGGTGTTTTCGAGGCCGAAGGCGATATTCCTGGCGATCGTCAGGTTGGGGAACAGCGCGTAGGACTGGAAGACGATGCCGTAATCGCGCTGCGACGGCGGCAGGGTCGAGATGTCGCGCCCGCCCTGTTGGATCGAGCCGCGGGTCTGCAGGTCGAGGCCGGCGATGGCACGCAAAAGCGTGGTCTTGCCGCAACCCGACGGGCCGAGGAAGCAGACGAACTCTCCCTCGCTGATGTCGAGCGATATGTCCTTCAGCGCATGGAATTCGCCGAAGGCTTTCCAGACGTTTGCGATTCTGAGATAGGCAGGCTTCACGTTCGGGCTGGCGGCGGTCATGGCGCTCACTTCAGTCGGAATTCGCGGCTGCCCGGCGAGGGTTTCGTGTCTCATCGTAACCATCCGGCTTGGGGGCAAGGGGCGGGCGCAGCCCGAGGCGACGCCCGCTTGTCGAGGGTGGCTGATGGAGGTCAGCTCTTCGGCTCGGACTTCGAGTCGTAGCGCTTGGTCCATTCCTCGAGGATGGCGTTGCGGTTGTTGGCCGCCCACTCGAAGTCGTTCTTGATCATCCTGGCCTCGATGTCGGCCGGCAGGTGCTCAACCGGCTTGGCGACGCCGGGCATGGCGACGACCGCATAGCCGACATTGTACATCTCGTTTGCCTTCTTCGAGACCGACCAGTCGAGCAAGGTCTTGGCAGCCTCTTCCTTGGACGTGCCGGCCACGATTGCCGACGCTTCCATGTCCCAGCCGATGCCTTCTTCGGGGATGATGATGTCGATGGGCGCACCCTCTGCCTTCGACTTGGCGGCGCGGAACTCGAAGGAAATGCCGATTACCGTCTCGCCTGCGGCTGCCATCTTGCACGGCTTGGAGCCCGAATGCGTGTAGGCGGCAACGTTCTGGTGCAGGCCGTCCATATAGGTCCAGCCGTCCTTGTCGCCGAACAGCTGCAGCCAGCTCGATACGTCGAGGTAGCCGGTGCCTGATGACGCCGGGTTTGGCATCACCACATGGCCTTTGTATTCAGGCTTGGTGAGGTCCTTCCAGCTCTTCGGCGCGGTCAGGCCAAGCTTCTGGCCTTCGATGGTGTTGAAGCAGATCGAGGCTGCCCAGGCGTCCATGCCGACCCAGCTCGGCGGATTGTCGCTGTCGACGAAATTGGGCTTCAGCTGGTCGGCTCCCTTGGGCGCGTAGGCTTCCAGCATGCCCTCGGACTTGAGAACCAGAAGCGAGGTGGCGGCGAGGCCCCAGACCACGTCGGCCTGCGGATTGTCCTTCTCGGCGAGCAGCTTGGCGGTGATGACGCCGGTGGAGTCGCGGATGAAGTTCAGCTTGATGTCGGGATGGTCCTGGTTGAACGTCTCGGCATAACGCTTGAGGTCTTCGGCCTCGATGGCCGTGTAGACTGTGAGCTCCGTCTCCGCCCAGGCCGCCGATGACATCAGCATCGTCGCAAAGGCGGCAAGCGCGAAGGTTTTCTTCTGGTTCATTGAAGTGGCTCCCATTTGAATCGCTTAGGCACGTTCTGATTGGGAGAGGTTTGTCGGGCCGCGTTTTGGCTGTGCCCGTTTGCGCCTCGTCCATGGTCGATAGTGGGAACGGGCGGTCAATAAGTAAAATCTATTCTTTTTATGATCTGGTAGGCTGAGCTTATGTGATGCACAGGGTTGCGACAGGCATGTGACAAGGCTGCCGCATGCTTGTGCACGGGCGTTGGTTTTTGCACCGAAACGCAAAAGCTTGCCGGCCTGTCAGCCTGAGAAGGCGAGTGCGATCACCCCGCCGGCAACGATGACGGCTGAAAATATGCGCGCCTGCCAGGGCCTTTCGCCGAATATGAACAGGCCGATGAGGGCCGCGATGATGACGCTCGATTCACGCACGGCCGAAACAGCCCCCAAGGGCGCGATTGTCTTGGCGTAGATCACCAGGCCGTAGGCGGAAACGGCGCCCAGTCCGCCGACAAGGCCGAGCATGACGGTCTTGCGATCAATCGTGTGTGTCGCCCCACGCCGGCGGAAGAGCACGAACAATGTCACCGGGAACTCAAGCAGGAACAGCCAGCCCATATAGCCGAACGGGCTGTCGGACAGGCGCACGCCGATGCCGTCGATAACCGAATAGGAGGCGATCAGCACGCCGTTGATGGCGGCCGCGCCGACGGCGCGCGGATCGGCATGGGCTGCGCCGCGCTGGAAGGCGAGGAAGGCAATGCCGAAGGTAATCGCGCCAAGCCCGACCCAGCCTAAGGGCGGCAGAGTCTCGCCGATCATCACATAGGCACCGAAAGCGACAAGCGCCGGGGCCAGTCCGCGGGCGATGGGATAGACCTGGCTGAGATCACCCAGCCGGTACGACTGGAACAGGAAGACGTAGTAGCCGTAGTGGATGACCGTCGACAGGAAGATGTAGATCCAGCTCGCTTGCGACGGTGGCGTGGCGAAGAACACCAACACGAGCCCGAGCGTGGCATGGGTGGCGGACACTGCTGCCAGGACGACGGCACGGTCGGTTGCGGCCTTGACGACGGCGTTCCAGCTCGCATGCAGCAAGGCTGCCACCAGCACGATGGTAAGGGCAAAGCCGGACATGCGTTCAGGCTTTCAGGAAGGTCGCAGGCAAGGGTAGTGTCCCGGTCGAGTACGAGCCGGCGTTAGGCAACAGCATTTCCCCTCCAAGCACATGAGGGAGCACCAGGCTCCCTCATCGACACTCATCTGATTTGCCGGCTCAAGACAAGGCTCAGACCCAGGGCAAAGAGAAGGTCTTGACGTTGGTGAAGCTTTTCATCGCTTCGATGACGCCTTCCTTGTAGCCGTTGCCCGAGTCCTTAATCCCGCCAAATGGCGACATCTCGATGCGATATCCCGAGACTTCCCAGATATTCACCGTGCCAACCTGCAGGCCGGCGATGTATTTCTGCATGCGGCGGAAATCGTTGGTGCAGACGCCTGAGCAGAGGCCGAAGGTGGTGCAGCGATCGGCTCGTCGCCCGAGTTCTTGGTCGCGCCGGCGACAGCCGAATCGGCCGCCTTGGCGACATAGTTATCGGACAGTTCGTTGAGGCTGATCGGTGGTAGTTACCGCCGAGTTCCTGCACCTTGCACCTGTAGCCGGCAGTGCGGGTCGGCTGGCGGCATCGATCGGTTCATCAACACAGCCAGTCTCCGCAAAGCGGCGAGCCGACCGTGCTCTACCGCAGTTTGCGATCCTTGGCTTGCGCTGCCAGCAGCACGAACGACACCGCCAATATCGAAGCCAGGAAGATCGAGCCCGACAGGGCATAGATCGTCGGCGAGGCGCCTGAGTTCATCTTGCCGAACATCGCCAATGGCAGCGTGTTCTGCCGTCCGACCAGATAGAAGGCCCGGCCGAATTCGTTCAGCGACAGCAGGAACGAGAAGATGAAGGCAGCCACCAGGCCTGGCTTGATCAGTGGCAATGTCACGTCGACCAACTGCCGCCACCAGGAAGCGCCGAGATCGGACGCGGCAAGCAGGTAAGAACGCCTGACGGCTGCCATGCTGGTGAGGATGACGGTGAAGGCGAATGGCAGCGCCCATAACAGATGGCTCGCAGCCACCGTGCCCCAGAACGGCTTCAGTCCGATGCGCCCGAAGATCACCGAAAGCGACAGGCCCTGGATGATCCCTGGAACGAACATCGGCAACAGCACGAACATGAACCAGCGCGAGCGCCATTTGCCGAGATCCATATAGGCCAGAGCCGACAACAGCGCGAGACCGGTTGCCACCAGCGCGGTGATGGTCGCGACCAGAAGGGATTCCTGCAATGCGCTGATCAGGGTGCGTTCCTTGGCGAGCGCGAAATACCAGGTCAGGCTGATGTCGGACAGCGGCGGCAGAGCGGGCTGCAGCGCCGGATTGAACGACACCGCCACCAGGTAGAGCGGCGGCAGATAGATGATCGCCAGCCCTATGGCAGTCATCAGCCAGATGGCGGCCTTAAGCGGGCGGCTTTCGAAACCGGCTACCATGTGAATCCCTCGAACAGGCTGGTCAGCTTGAACAGTCGGTTGCCGATGAAAATCAGTCCGAACAGGATGATCAGCACCAGGGTCGAGATTGCGAAGGCCAGCGGGAAGTTCACAACCCGCATGACGTCGTTGATCATCACCGAGATCATCGATGCGGCCGCACCGCCGAGCATCTGCACTTCTGTGGCCGAGCCCGCCGCCATGACGAAGACGAAGAGGAACCCGGCAAATATGCCGGCTTGGGTCAGTGGCAGCAGGACGGAGCGGAAGGTCCGCCAGAAGCCGGCGCCGAGATCCTGGCTGGCGGCGAGCAGCGATGGCTCGACGCGTTGCATCGACAGGATCAGCGGAAAGATGACGAAGGGCAGATATGAGGCGACGAGGCCGACATTGACGGCAAAATTGGAGAACAGCAGCCAGTCCAGCGGCTGGTCGACGATCCCGAGATCCATCAGCCAGCCATTGATAAGGCCGTTGCGGCCGAGCACCAGCCGCCAGGAAAAGGCGCGGATCATGTATGAGGTGAAGAACGGAATGGTGAACAGCGCCATCAGCAGCAGTGCAGTCCGCCTGCTTGCCAGAAAATGCACTGCCATCGCGGCGGGATAGCCTATGACGACACATATCGCGGCGGTCAGAAACGCCTTGCCCAGCGATCCGACGATGACGCTCCAGCGCCCGGCCTCGAGGATCGCTGCATAGCCGGCCAGGCTGAACTCCGGCCTGATCCAGTAGGTCGCGGGATCCCAGGTCCAGAAACTCCAGACGAGGATGACGATCAGAGGCACGAAGCCCAGCAGCAGCACGATGAGTGCGGTGGGGAGTGCGAGTAGAAGGCCGGGCGATTTCATCTGGTTTCCAGAAAAAGGCGGGGGAGCGCGAACCGCTCCCGCCGCTGTTGGTCGCAATCAGGCGTTACGCAGCTTCTGCCACCATTCTTCGTAGAGCTGGAAATTGTCCGGGCGCGTGTTCTGCCAGGCTACCTTGCCGCTAAACTTGGCTTTGACGTGCTCGGCCAGTGCCTTGACCTTTGACGGGTCGAACTGGCTCGCATTTGCCTCGGCGTAGGCAACATTGCGATCGCTCGGCACGACGTAGCCGCGCTGTTCGCCAAGCGTGCAGCCATAGAAGCCGTCGAGCAGCCAATTGGCGAGCTTGTGGGCGTCGTCGCCAAGGCCGCGGTCGACCGCGCCTTTCAGCAGAACGAGGTTGTTGCCCCAGCCTTCGTAGCCTTCGACGGGTGCGGCGTACTCGACCTGCAGACCGCGCTTGCGACCTTCGTAGACGATGGGCTCCCACCCGGTCATGGCCAGCACCTCGCCATCGCCGACAAGCTGCACGCCTTGCTCCCAGCCGCTCCAGAAGGTGCGGAACTGGCCATCCTTCTTGTGCTTGATGAGGAACTCCATCACCAGGCCAAGCTCGTCCGCGGTCAGGTTGCCCGGATTGCCGATCTTCTGGTTTTCCGTCTCTTTCAGGTACATGGCTGCAAAGACGGCGCTGTTGATCCAGGCGTCTTCCATTGCCACTTGGCCCTTCAGCTTCGGATCGAAGATGACGCCGTAGCTGTCGACCTTACCCAGCTTGTCGGGGCGATAGATGATCGAGTCGGCGTTGATGACGGCAGGCAGGCCGTACTGCTTTCCGTCATGGTGCAGGTAGGGGATGTCTTTTGCCCACTGCCAGACGCTTTCGTAGTTGGGGATCTTCGACAGGTCCCAGGGAACGATTGCGCCCTGGACAGCGAGTTCCTTCTCGGCGCCGCCCTGCAGGCCACCCATATCGAAGAGGTCGTTTGCGTTGCCGGCGACAAGCCGCGCGACGGCAGGGCCGGGGTCGTTGCCATTGTCTGTGAAGGCAACGTTCAGGCCCGCATCGTCAGCTGCCCGCGACCAAGCGTCGCCGACATCAAGCGTGCCGGTCGCCCAGAATGCCAGATCGCCCGCGGCCAGTGCCGACATCGGCTGAAACATGGATCCGGCCCCCAATGCCGCACCTCCCGCCCCGAGCGTCTTGAGCAATTGACGTCGGCTGATGTTGCTCGCCATCGCGGCGTTCAAGGAATTCATGCTGTTTGTCATCGCGTTACCCCTTCTTTTTATGAAAATCTTCTCAGGATGATCAGGTGTCACGGTTCGCCGCAGTTCAGGATGCGGGCACGGGCACCAAGGCACCTCCGGCGAATTCGAGCCGCACCGGATTGCCCGGTTCGGGCCAGGCGTCGGCGAACTCGACCGGGATTTCGGCGTCGAGCTTCTGGCCATCGCCGAGCTCAAGATAGAAGTCGAAGAACCGGCCGCGGAACTGGCGTCCGGCCACGGTCGCTGCAAGTGAGCTTCCGGGCGCTGCATGCACGTTCGCGAGCGAAATGCGGTCGGGACGAACCGCCAGGAGTCCCATTTCCCCGACGTCGCGAGCGCCTGGCAGAACCAGTCGCTCACCGGCTATGACAGCGACTGTGTCGCCGCCGCTGCGTTCGAGCCTTTCAGGCTTGAGGACGCGTTCCATGCCGACGAAGCGTGCGACGAAATCATTAGCGGGAGCGGCAAAGAAGTCGGCCGGCCGTCCGACCTGCTCGAGCCTGCCCTTATGCATGATGGCCATACGGTCGCTGAGGCTCAGCGCTTCGTCCTGATTGTGGGTGACCAGCACGAAGGTCGAACCGGTCCGCTTGTGCAGCCTGCCGAATTCGTCGCGCATCTGCTGGCGCAGTCTTTCGTCGAGTCCGGTCAAGGGCTCGTCGAGAAGCAGGATGCCCGGCTCCATGACGAGCGCGCGTGCCAGAGCGACCCGCTGCCGTTGCCCGCCAGAGAGCAGGTTGACGTTGCGTTCGGCAAATCCTGCCAGATCGACCAGGGCAAGCGTGCCGTCCACGCGTTTCTTGCGTTCAGCGGCAGCCACACCCTTCACCTTCAGCCCGTAGGCGACGTTGTCGCCCACGGTCATGTGGGGAAACAAAGCGAGGTCTTGGAAGACGGTATTTGACGGGCGGCGGTTGGCCGGCAGGTCGGTAACGTCCTGCCCATCAAACAGGACACGGCCGGTGGTGGGGCGATCAAACCCCCCGATCAGTTTAAGCAGCGTGCTTTTTCCCGAACCCGACGAGCCGAGCAATGTGAAGAATTCGCCGGCCTCGATCTTGAGACCCACGCGCTCCAGGGCTTTGACCGTGCCAAAGGTCCTGGTTACGTCGTCAATTCCAATCGAGATGGCCATGGACTAGCGGACCTCTTCGGTGATTACCATGATGCCCCGGTCGGTGACCTCCAGGACTTGCCCTGCATGCACGAGCGTTGTCGTGGTGGGCTCCTCGACAAGCAGCGGGCCACTCAGACGCTCACCGCAGGGCAGGCCGTTACGATCATAGACAGCGCATGATTTCCAGCCGCCATCGTTGCCGAAATAGACTTTGCGTTCGCCCTTTCGTGCCTTGGCGACAGTGCGGCCGTCATTGTCGATCGGCGGGCAGTCGATGACGTTACCGGCGATCTCGGCCTGAAGATGCAGGTTCGTCACCTCGATGCGTGCATCGGGCAGGCGGAACGAATAGGCGGTCTCGTGAGCACTGTGGAAAGCCTCGGCGAAATCGACGAGTTGCATCGACGGTGTGAACCGGGTCGATACGCTGTGCTCCTGTCCGTGATAGCGCATTTCGACCGTGTAGCTGAAGGTGACGCCGTCCGTGTTGTCGCGGTCGAAATAGGAAAGCGCCTCGCCTTCCATGTCGGTGAAGAGCTTGGCCAGTTCGCCGAGCGACGAGGCGACGAGCGGCGAAAACCACGTCTTGCGAATGTCGGCGCGTGGATGCGCGGCCAGCATGCCCCAGGCCGAGAAGATGCCCGAATGCGGTGGGATGATGATCGACTTGGCGTTGAGTTCGCGACCAAGGCGAGCGCCCAACATCGGCCCGGCGCCGCCGCTGACGACCAGAGCAAGATCGCGTGGGTCGTGACCGCGCTGGACGGTAACCAGCTTCAGCGCATTGATCATGTTGGACTCGGCAACGTCGATGATGGCCTGGGCGACGTCGTCCACCGACAGGCCGAGCGGTCCGGCCAGCCCGGCGATTGCCTGCTGTGCGAGTTCGACGTCGAGGGTCATGGCGCCTTCGGCGAATGCGGCAGGGTCGAGCAGCCCGATGGCCACCTTGGCATCAGTGACAGTCGGCTCGGTTCCGCCTAGTCCGTAGCAGGCAGGTCCGGGCGCGGAGCCGGCACTTTTCGGGCCAACCCGCAGGCCGCCGGCAGCGTCGATCCAGGCGATCGAGCCTCCGCCCGAGCCTATCTCGACGATGTCGACCACCGGCACCTGGACCGGGTAGCCGGGGAAGGTACGGGCCCATTCGAGCTTGTATTCAGCATCGAGATTGGGCTTGCCGTCACGGATGAGCGTGCATTTTGCCGTGGTGCCGCCAACGTCGAGATAAAGCACATCCCTTTCGCCGAGGATCGCACCAATCCTTGCTGCGCCGGCCGCGCCGCCCGAAGGACCTGATTCGACGAGGGTCAGCGGACTGGCGACGGCTTGCGAGAACGTTGCGACCCCGCCATTCGACAGCATGGCATAATAGGCCGAATACACGCCCTTGGCGGCAAGCGCCTTTTCGAGGTTGGCGAAGTAGCGCTGGATGATCGGCTGCACATAAGCGTTGAGGGCAACCGTGTTGGTGCGCTCATACTCGCGCCATTGCCGCGAGATCTCGTAGCTGGCGCAGACGGTGACATCAGGCAGCAGGTCGCGCAACAGCTCGGCGCAGCGCTTCTCATGATCCGGATGGGCGTAGCTGTGCAGGAAGATGACCGCTACGGCCTCAACTCCCTCGTCAAGGAACAGGCGCGCAGCCTCGCGCACGTCGTCTTCATTGAGCGGTTCGATGACCCGTCCGTCCGCGCCAACCCGTTCGCGGACCTCGGTCCGCAGCTTCCTGGGGATGAACGGTTCGGGGCTGTGGAACTGCAGATTGTAGAGGTCCGGGCGGTTGCCTCGGCCGATCTCGAGCACGTCGCGGAACCCGGCTGTGGTGACGAGGGCGGTCCTGACGCCCTTGCGTTCGGTGATCGCGTTGATCACCGTCGTTCCGCCATGGGCGAAGAACCGGACCTTGTCTGTGTCCAGGCCGCTGGCACTCTCTGCGCGGTCGATCACGTCGAGCACGCCGATCGACTGGTCCTGCGGAGTGGTCAGGCTCTTTGAGGTGAAGACCTTGCCCGTCTTCTCGTCATATCCGACGAGATCGGTGAAGGTGCCGCCGACATCGGTTGCAAGTCTGATCATTTCGTCGCCGTGCCCCGGTGATTGTATTCCGATGCCGCTCGCTCTGCGCTGATGTAGCCCGAGCGGATGTCCTCGGCGATCGCGTCCCTGCTTCTCTTGGCTGGATCGCCCCAGCCGCCGCCACCGCCGGTAGCGATGCGCAACAGGTTGCCCTTGACGACGCGGCGGTGGGACAGGCGGCCATAGGTGACGGTGTTCGCTGTCTCCTGGTCGACAACATCGAGCCGGTTGAGACTGCCGGAACCGCCGCCGTCCATGCCCCAGGGCGGCGTCCGCGAGCGGCCGAAGCCGCTGTGGATATCGGCCTCTCCGGACAGAATCTCGTATTCACGCACGACCCCGAAGCCACCGCGCCACTGGCCTGCGCCGGCCCCGCCTTCGACATTGAGCGCGTAGCGGCGGACGTGGAGCGGAAACTTGGCTTCGATCAACTCCACCGAGTAGTTGTAGGTATCGCCGTCGGTCAGGGCGATGACCGCGCTGGCGCCGTCGCGACCGGGCGCGCCGCCCCAACCGCCATGCTGTGGCTCGATGTGGATGAATTCTTCGCCGTCGGCGGTCCGGCCATTGATGTAGGTGACGCAGAGGCTGGAGTAAGAGCCGGCCGAGAAACGTTCAGGCATCAGCGGTGCGAGCGCCTTCCACACGAGTTCGGAGGCATGGACCGAGCCTTCGTAGTACCAACCTGTCGGCGAGGGCTTCTGCGCCGTGAACACCGTTCCGTCGGGAGCGATCACCGAGAGTGGCCGGAACCATCCTTCGTTGGACGGCTCCTGCGGTGCCACCAGCGCCTTGAAGATGGTCTTCACGGCCGAACTGAGCGCTCCACGCGCGCAGTTGATCGGCCCTGCCGCGGCAGGCGGGCAGCCGGTGAAATCCACTTCCATGCGGCCACCCGCGATCCGGATGGCGACCTTCACCTCGATGGGATCGGTGGAAATACCATCGCCGTCGATGATGTCGGTCGCCTCGTAGGTGCCATCCGGCAGTGCCGCAATGACGTCTTGGCTGCGCCGCTCGCTGACGTCGAGGAGGTGATCAAATGCGTCCTGAACGGTAGCCGCACCGTATTTCTCGACCATCTCCAGGATGCGGCGCTCGGCGATGCGCACCGTGGCAAGCTGCGCATTGAGGTCCCCCAGCGCGACTTCCGGCAGACGGACATTCTCGCTGATGATGCGGACCATGTCGGGCAACAGCTTGTCGTCGCGCGCAATACGCACGCAAGGCAAGCGAAGGCCTTCCTGGAACACCGAACTGGCGTCCGGAGGCAGGCTGCCGGGCACCGCGCCGCCGACGTCCAGCCAGTGAGCGACATTGATGGCAAATGCGATGATGCGGCCTTCGGCAAAGATCGGGCGCATGATGGCCAGATCGCAGGAATGTGTGCCTCCGGCATAGGGATCGTTTGTGACCAGGACGTCGCCCGGCGCCATGTCGTCGGCGAACCTCTCGACCAGGCTGCGGACTTGGGTGGCGAATGTGCCCGTGAACAGTGTGATGCCGTTGGTCTGGGCAATCAGGTCGCAGTCGCGGGTGCAGATGCCGCAGGCGAAGTCCAGAACCTCATAGATGACGGGACTCATGCTGGTCCGCGCCATCACGATACCCATCTCGTCGACCATCGACAGTAGCTTGCCCTGGATGATCTCCTGGGTCACGGGATCGACGGCTCGCACTTGCTGCTCCATTCCGCACCTTTATGACTGCAGCGCCTATCTGCTGCCCATGCGGAAAGGTTGCATCGTGGAAGAAGCTTGCCTACCCGACCAATCGGGTGGGCTGCCTGGTAAAGGCCCCACCCAAAATGACGGTTAGGCTAATAGTCCTAGCTCGCGCGCGACAGAAATGGCTGAGGTGCGCGAATGGACATTGAGCTTGGAGAAGACATTTCGGACGTGAAACTTCACCGTGTTTTCGCTGACGTCCATGTGCCGGGCTATCTCCTTGTTGGAGAAGCCGCCGCATATCAATGACACGACCTTCAGTTCTTGCTGGGTCAGCGTATGCGGTGCGCTTGCGGAATCGGGCGCCGTTTCGGATGTGCCTTGTCCGGGAGCGGACGCATCTGCCGGTGCAAATATCTGGCCGACGCGCCGGGCGATCAGGCTGTCAGGGCCGGCCTCCTGCGCGCGGCGCCGCAGCAAGGCGAGCATTTCGGGACCCTCTTCGAAGAAGGCCGCGCGGTAGGTTGCGCTGGGCAGCGTCAGCAGGATTTCGTCAAGCACCGAAGCTGCTCGCTCTGCCTTGCCGGCCTTCATGCCGGCCAGCACCGCCAGCAGGCGCATCCGGAGCATTCGAGGCACGCTGAAGGGACGCTCCTGCGCCACCTCCAGGCGTTGCAGCATGTCGAGCGCGCGTTCTGTCTGTCCTTCCTGTATCCAGACGCGAACCCACAGCGTTGCCGGCACTTCGCCGCGCAGCCGGAATGAAAGCCGGTTGCGCTCGACGTCGAACGCCGATTCCGGGCCGAGATCGAAACGGTCGGCAAAACGCTTGGCGCCCTGAATGTCGCCGAAATGGATGATCGCACGCATTTGCTCGCGTGCGACCAGCCTTTGCAGGCGAGGAAAACCACGGCGCTGTGCGGTGCGCCTTGCCTGTTCCAGCACGGCGTCGACGCCGTCGAAATCGTTGCGGACCGTCCGTGCGCGAATGCGGGACAGATAGGCTGCTGCCAGGAGGTCGAACCAGCAGTCGTTCTTTTCCAGATGTGGCAACGACCATTCCAGGATGCGCTCGGCGCCATCATGCAGGCCACGCTCCGACAGGGTCTCGGCCAGCAGGACCTGGGCGATCGCGTCGAGGTCGCAACCCTTGCCGATGGCGTTTTGCGCGTCGCTGGCCAGGCGCTCGTAGGCCGCGCTCGCGCCTTCCATGTCGCCGCGAAAGAACTGTGCCTGCCCCACATGGGCGTAGAGGTGCATCGCTCCAAAATGCGCTCCCGCCTGGGTAAAGTACTGGATCGCCAGGTTGCCGTGGCGCTCGGCACGCTCGAATTCGCTGCGTTCCAGGTATTGGAAGCACAGCAGGTTATAGGTCAGCGCACGCTGTACCGGTTCCGTCAGCTCGAGCAGCGTCAGGTCGCGCTCGAGTAGTGACAGGTCGAGGGCTTCGATGCGGTCGTCCCGGTACAGCGCCATGAGTGCGCCGATCAGGCGAATTTCGTTGACAAGGACATTGTCGGTGCGGTCGATTTTCCGACTGACAAGCTCAAAATAATGAGTTGCCAGCGTCAGGTTGCCGCCTTTGGCGGCCGCGACGGCCAGCCCGAGAAAGCTGCGTGGGAACTTGGCGGCTTCCGGCTCCGGCAACACCGCTGCCAGTGCGTGAAACTGCTGCAGCAATCCGCGAGCACCGGCATAGACCTGCCGCCACCCGCCGGCATTTTCGGAAAGTTCCCCGGCAAGGCCGAAGTCTTCGGCATGCAAGGCGTGGCGAATGGCATTGGCCCAGTCACGGCGAGCCGCATACCAGTGTGCGGCAGTGCGCCTGATCTGGTTGATATCGAGCCCGCGCAAGAGGGCTTCATGCATCAGGTATTCCTGGAATACCTGATGCAGCTTGAACTGCTTGTGTCCATCGTCCAACGCCTCGATCGGCAGGCCGCCGACGGCGATGTCGGAGGTCAGTTCGGCGGCGGCCGATGGACTGACAACTGCGCTCGCCAACTCGGCACTGAAATAGGGCAGGGCAGCGACGCGGACTAGCGCCGATTGCATGGCGACCGAAAGCGAAGAAAAAACCTGTTCGGACAGATAGCGCGCCATGTCGAGCTGAGTGCCGCTGAATTCCAGCAGGTCGCTATCGGTCACGGCTCCGTCGCGCAAAAGCACGCGAGCCAGCTGCAGTGCCACGGCCCAGCCCTCTGTCTTGTGGACCAGTGCCTCGACCTGCGCTTTGTCGAGCTTGACCCCGGCCATGGCCAGCAGGTTTTGGGCCTCTCCGGCCGAGAAACGCAGGTCGGCTGCCTTCAGATAGGTGAGTTGACCATTCAGCTGCATGGCCGAAATCGCCAGTCTCGGCTCCGATCTCGAGATGATCAGCAGTCTGAGGTTTCGCGCCTGTGGCGAAAACAGCAGCCGCGCCAGCGTCGCATCGTTTTCCTCGCTCTGGGCGAAATGATAGTCGTCGAGGAACAGGTAGAGCGGACGGCGCAGTCGTTGCAGCTGGGTCAGGATGACCCCCAGAACATGCTGCTGCGACAGGCTGGAATAATCCTGAGCAGCCGCTGGGAAAATGTGGGCCGAAGTGAGAACTCCGAGCAGTCCGAGCAGGAAATGGGTGCCGTCGCGATCGTCGCCATCGAGCGCTGCCCAGGCCGCCTGATGGCCTCGTTTGCGTAGATCCTTGTAGCGCTGGTTCATCAGGGAGGACTTGCCGAAACCGGCCGGCGCAACGACCAGTGTAAGGCGCCGGTCACCGGCATCGTCTAGCAGCCGCAGCGCGCGAACGCGCCTGACCTGCGCCATGCGCGCATCGGCGCCGCCTTCAGAGAAGTGTTCGGGCGACAACGCCACCATTCCTGCCAGCATCCAGCATCAACCAACGTTGCCGTTATGATGCGTAGCGGCAAGAATGTACACCTTATGGCGTCAAAGCCGTGAGGTGCTGATTGGCGATGGCGGCGTTGACAAAGCCTCTAGGAGGGCAAAGCTCGTTGCGGCGCTGACAAGTCCGCAAGAAAGCTGCGTCAGCGCCAGTGTTCGCGACAGATGTCGGCGGCGGGGGCTGGCAATCAGTCCGGGCACCTGATCGGGCCTTCGTAGACCGGCAAAACGGCGAACACCCATCCTTGCATGCGGCCGCCGGTGGCTGCACCGGCGGCCGCATTTCAGGCTACCACGGCAAAGAGAAGGTCTTGACGTTGGTGAAGCTCTTCATCGCTTCGATGACGCCTTCCTTGTAGCCATTGCCCGAGTCCTTGATCCCGCCAAAGGGCGACATCTCGATGCGATATCCCGGGACCTCCCAGATATTCACCGTGCCGACCTGCAGGCCGGCGATGTATTTCTGCATGCGGCGGAAATCGTTGGTGCAGACGCCTGACGAAAGGCCAAAGGCGGTGGAGTTGGACAGTGCGATCAGCTCGTCGTCATTGTCAGGCGCGCGCACGATCGGGATGATCGGCCCGAAGGTCTCTTCCATGACCAGTTCCGACCTGTGCGGCACGCGGTCGACGACGATCGGCGGCAACAGCGCGCCCTTGCGGCCGGGGTCGTAGAGCACTTCAGCGCCCTGTTCGGCGGCCATGTAGACCCGGCTTTCGAAGAGTGCGGCGGCCTTCTCGTGCACAACTGTGCCGAGATCGGTCGAGCGGTCCATCGGATCGCCGAACCTGATCTTCTTCGCCCGCTCGAGCACCATCGGCACGAAGCGGTCGGCGACGCTTTCCTGGCACAGGATGCGCTTCACCGCCGTGCAGCGCTGGCCCGAGTTCTTGGTGGCACCTGCCACGGCGAGATCGGCTGCCTTGGCGAGATCGTCGTCCGACAGGTCGTTGAGGATGATCAGCGGGTCGTTGCCGCCGAGTTCCAGCACCTGGCGCTTGTAGCCGGCGGTGCGGGAGATCAGCTTGCCGACGGGCACGCCGCCGGTGAAGGTGATCAGCTCGATGTTGTCATTGGTGATCATCTCGGCGCCGATGTCGGCGGGCATGCCGGTCACGACAGACAGCATCTCAGGCGGCAGGCCGGCCTCGTAGAGGATGTCGGCGAGGATCAGCGCCGTCATCGGCGTGAGTTCCGTCGGCTTGACGACGACGCAGTTGTTGGTGGCAATAGCCGGTGCCACCTTGTGTGCCACCATGTTGAGCGGGTGGTTGAAGGGGGTGATCGCCGAGATCGCCCGCAGCGGCTCGCGGGTGGTGAAGATTTTCCGCGCTTTTCCATGGGGGGTGAGATCGCAGGAAAAGATCTGGCCGTCATCCTGGATGCACATCTGCGCCGACAGCGTGAACACGTCATAGGCGCGGCCGACCTCATAGAGGGAGTCGGCCTTGGAGATGCCGAGCTCCAGCGTGATGATGTCGGAGATCTCTTCCTTGCGTGTGGCAAGCGCTTCGGCCGTGCGGAACAGGATCTGCTGACGCTCGTAGCGCGTCAGCTTCGACTTGTAGTTGGCCGCGATTTCAAAGGCCTGGCGGGCGTGCTCGGCGCGGCCCGCGGGTACCGTGCCGATGACGGCATCGGTGTAGGGATAGTGGACGTTGACGACGCCGTCGGCATCGACCTTGCGTCCGGCGATGCGCATCGGCTCGTGGCGCACCTTGAACGTCGTTTCAGCCTTGACCATGGTTGGTCCTCCCTCAGGCCTGTGCTGCGGCAAGCGCGGCATAATAGAACGCATCGAAGTTGCGCAGAACCGGCTCGTTGGGCAGCGTCTCAAGCTTGCGGTTGACGATGAACGGCACTGCCTGCTCGGTCAGGCCGCCATGCGATCGCAGCGGCTCGTTGAGGGCTGCGAGGTCGTGGCGGTGTTCGCTGGTGCCGATGGTCTTGTTTTCGGTGGACACCAGAACGATGTCGCCGATGCGGTCGGATGGCAGTTCGAAGCGTTCGCAGGCGGCGGCGTTGTCGATGACCACGTCGATGCCTTCGATGGCGGCGAGGCGCTTCATGATGCCGGCCTGGTCAGCACCCTCGGGCAGGTAGGCGGTGGCAAACGAGCCGAGCGCGCCGTGATGGACGACATAAGGATCGGTGATCGGCAGGATGACGCGCGCTGCGTCCTTGCCGAGCCACTCGTCGAGCAGGTCCTGGACATAGACCACGTCAGGGGTGCCGTCGGTCTTGTGCTTGGGCTTCATGCCATGGTCGGCGGTGATGACGATGGCAGCACCAAGGGCGTCGAGTTCGCCGAGATACTTGTCGAACATCTCGTAGAAGGCGTTGGCCTGTGGCACGCCGGGTGCATATTTGTGCTGCACATAGTCGGTCGTTGTCAGGTACATCACGTCAGGCTTGAATTCCTTCAGCAGCTTGACGCCGGCGGCAAAGACGAACTCCGACAGTTCCGCCGAATAGACCTCAGGCACCGGCTTGCCGAGCCAGGCCGACGCATTGTCGATGCCGTGTTCGGCCTTTGTCGAGACATCGGACTTCTCAGACGAGAAGCAGATGGCGCGGCCGTCGTCGAACTTCAGGCCGCTGCCGAGAAGCGCCCGCAGCTTGTCCTTGGCGGTGACCACGGCGACGCGGGCGCCGGCATCGTAGAAGGCCTGGAAGACGGTCGGCGCGCGCAGGAAGCGCGGGTCGTTCATCATCACTTCCTTGCCGGTCTCGCGCTCGTAGAGGTAGTTGCCGCAGATGCCGTGGACTGCCGGCGGACGGCCGGTGGCGATCGACAGGTTGTTGGGGTTGGTAAAGCTCGGAATGACGCTGTGGGCGGTACGCTCGGTGCCGTTGGCGCGGATCTTCACCAGGTTCGGCATCAGGCCCGCCTTGATCGCTTCGTCGAGATAGGCCGGCTCGCAGCCGTCGAGGCAGATGGCAATCGCCGGCACGCGCGGCCACTCATAGGTGCGGCCGTTGGCGCTGACGTTGATCGTGGTCATCTTGTTCATAGGGAGGGGTCCTTTGTGATCTTCTTGTTATCAGGCGGCGAGCTTGGCGCGCTCGGCGATGGCGGCTGCGGGGGGAGCAGCGGTGTCGACGCCCATCTGACCCAGGGACTGGCCGGCGGCCTCGACGACCTTGCGCATGACATGCTCGTCCATCCGCCCGATGCAGCCGACGCGGAAGCTGTCCACCACGGTCAGCTTGCCCGGATAGATGATGAAGCCCTTTTCCTTCATCAGCTCGTAGAAGCGGTCGAAGGCAAAGTCCGGATGGGCGGGGCAGAAGAAGGTGACGATGATCGGCGAGAGCCAGCGGTCCTTGAGCAGCGTCTCGAAGCCGAGCTCGCGCATGCCAGCCACCATGACGTCGCGATTCCTGGTGTAGCGGGCGCCGCGGCCGGCGACACCGCCTTCGGCCTCGTGTTGGCGCAGCGCCTCGAGGAAGGCAGCAACCACATGCGTCGGCGGAGTGTAGCGCCACTGGCCGGTCTTGTTCATGTGCGCCCACTGGGCATGCACGTCGAGGCTGAGCGAGTGGCTGCGGCCCTTTGCGGCTTCGAGCTCACTCTTGCGGGCGATGATGAAGCCGAAGCCGGGTACGCCCTCGATGCATTTGTTGGCGGAAGACACCATGGCCTCGTAGCGCACGTCGCCGACTTCGAGCGGGATGGCACCAAAGGCGCTCATCGAGTCGACCAGGAACTTGCGGCCCTTGGCGTAGACGGTTTCGGAGATCTCGGCGACCGGGTTGAGGATGCCGGAGCTGGTCTCGCAGTGGACCAGGATGACGTGGGTGATGGCAGGGTCGGCGTCGAGGGCTGCAGCCACCTCATCACCGCGCGGCGGCATGTAGTCGCCCTTGTCGATGGCGACGTGGTCGCGGCCGAGATAGCCGAGGGTCTGGACGATGCGCTGGCCGTAGGCGCCATTGACCAGCACCAGCGCCTTGCCGTCACGCGGCACGAACGAGCCGAGCATCGCCTCGACGGCGAAGCTGCCCGAGCCTTGCATCGGTACGCAGTCGAATTCGTTGTTGGTATCGCCGAGCATGGCGAGCAGCCGCTGACGCATCTCTGATGTCATCGCCCGGAAGTCGCCGTCCCATGAACCCCAGTCGCGCAGCATCGCTTGCTTGACGGCATAGGAGGTGGTCAACGGCCCGGGGGTGAGCAAATAGGGCTCACCCAATGCCGGAGCAGGGAGGGGGGCCGGAGCAGGGAAGGGGGCCTGAGCCGCAAGCTTATGTTCGGACAGCATTTTCGTCTCCTCGCCGTCATCCTGAGATTGCCTATGGCTCACCTTGGAATCCCCTGATCCATATGTACAATCGTTATTTCGTATCCAATGATAAGTCTGGGTGATGATGTTTGGATGACACGGGCAAATTCGCTCAGGCCGTCTTGGCCAGCCGGCTTTCCAAGAGGTCGCCGCTCTGGGTCAGGATCGGGTAGGCGACGGATACCAGCAGCGAGTTGAATTCCTTCAGCGCCCGCACCGCTTCGAGATGGATGTCGCTGGTCTCGATGCTCTGCACCGTACCCGATTGCAGGCGCTTCAGGTGGCGTTCATGGCTGTCGCGCTCCAGCTTGCGCATGCGTTCCTTCTCGACCACCAGCTGGCGCGCTGCTTCGAGGTCGCCCGAGACAAGCACGTTCATGGCGATCTGCATGTTGGCGAGCACCCGGTCATGCAGGGCCGTCAGCTCCGACCAGCCCTCCCTGGAGAAGCTCAGCCTCTTGTCGCTCTTCTCCTCGGCCAGCACCAGAAGGTTCTTGGCGATGATGTCGCCGGCATGTTCGAGGTTGATGGCGAGGTCCGTCAGTTCGATGCCGCGCCGCGCCTCGTCCTGGCTCATCGTGCCGCGATTGACCTCGGCGATATAGAGCTTGATGTCGGTGTGGGCGCGGTTGACCTCCTCGTCGAGCCGGCGCAACTGCGCCACGCGTGCCTTGTCGCCGCTTTCGAACAGCTCCATGACAGGCCGCAGCATGATCTCCACCGTTTCGGCCATGCGCAGCACCTCGCGGGTGGCGCTCGCCAGCGCTACGCCAGGCATCTTGATGACGGTGCGGTCGAGCGCGCTCTTGCGCCGCGACATCAGGTCGAATGTTTCTTCGCCTGCCGGCGCGTCAGGCAGGATCAACTGCGCGAGTCGTTCCATTGTCGCGGTGAAGGGCAGGCAGACGACCAGCAAAGCAAGGTTGAAAGCGAGATGCAAATTGACCACCTGCCGGGCGGCCGACTCGCCGAACCAGGATATCGGCAGGGTAGCCGCCTGCAAGCCAACCAGAATTGCGACCGCTGCCGTTGCTCGGAAGATCAGGTTGCCCAGCGGGATGCGTCTGGAATCGATTGCCTGGCCACGGGTCAAGCCGACGGCGACGAGCCCGGCGCCGAGATTGACGCCGAGGATCATCGGCAGCGCCACCTCTGCCGGCAGCACGCCTTGGGCTGCCATCGACATGAACAAGAGCACCGAGGCGACACTGGAGTGGATCAGCCAGGTGAACAGGGCAGCTGCGCCGAAGGCCGTCACCGGATCGCCGCGCAGATAGTCGATCGCCATCGGCAGCAAGGCGCTGTGACGCATCGGTGCGGTCGCTTCGCCGACCATACGCAGCGAGATCAGGATGAAGGCGATGCCGAGTAGCGTGCGCCCGGTCTGCTTGACGATCCGGGCCTCGACCTTGAGGAACATTGTGGCGCCGGCGAACAGCAGCAACGGCACCAGCCAGCTGAGGTCGAAAGACAGCGCCTGCACCACCAGCGCAGAGCCGACATCGGCGCCCAGCATGACGGCAAGCCCGCCGGAGACGGTCATCACGCCGGTTGCAGCGAAACCCGCGGCGAGCACTGCAACGGCCGTCGCACTCTGCAACATGACGGCAAGCACGGTGCCGGCAGCTGCCGCACGCACCCGGCCTTTGGTGGCGCCACGCAGCGCCTCGCGCAACAATACGCCATGGGCGCGCTCGACGCCGGTGCGCACCATGCGCACGGCCCACAGCAGAAGCATGATGGCGCCTGCCAGCTGCAGCAGGATATACAGAAGATGCATGGTGCCGTGCCTCCCAACGCGCGGCGCGCAAGGGTGGCGCCTGCCCTATCCTCGGCATGTCAGGCCATAAATCAAATCGTTAGTTTCGATGTTTCTATCGCTCCAGTTTATTGCTAGTCTGCTCTGATATCAGGGATCAGACATGCGCTACGTGCAGCTCAGGGCTTTCCACTATGTCGCGGTGTGCGGCGGTTTTTCGCGCGCCGCCGAGATGCTGTTTCTCACCCAGCCGGCCATCTCCGACCAGGTGCGCAAGCTGGAGGAAGAGTATGACGTGCTCCTGTTCAACCGTCACAAGAAGCAGGTGACGCCGACGGCGTCGGGCCTGCAACTGCTCGAAATCACGCGGCGCATGTTCGACACGGAACAGCAGGCACTCGAGCTCTTGTCGGAATCCCGCGCGCTGCGCTCAGGCACGCTGCGCATCGTCGCGGACGCCGCCCACCATCTGCTGCACATTCTCGGCCAATTCCGCCAGAAGTATCCCGGTATCCAGGTCTCGGTCCGCGCTGGCAATACCGAAACGGTCATTTCCAGCCTCTACAGCTACGAAGCCGATATCGGCGTGCTCGGCGAAATTCCGACCGGCCGCGATTTCGAGATCGTCAAGCTCAATTCGACGCCGATCATAGCATTCGTCTCGACCGATCATCCGCTGGCGACAGCCAAGTCGCTGTCGCTGCACGAACTGTCCTTGCTGCCGCTGGTGATGCGCGAACGCGGCTCGAAAACCCGCGCCAAGCTGGAGGACCTCGCTTCGAAGGAGGGTTACGAATTCAAGCCGGCGATCGAGGCGGAAGGCCGCGAGGCGGTGCGCGAGATCGTCGCCTCGGGCGCCGGTGTCGGCTTCGTATCGGCGGCAGAGTTCGGACAGGACGTCCGACTGGTCCAGATCCCGATCGCTGCGCCCGAAATGCTGATGGACGAAGCACTAATCTGCCTCAAGGAGCGCAGCGGCGGCAAGCTGGTGCGGGTCTTCCTCGATATCGCTAGGTCGATGGCTGCGGGATGAGCATCGCTAGCGACCTGTGCTAGGCTGTCTTGCCCACCAGCCTGGGAGGCCTGCCCGTCTTGGAGATCATCGTCCTCTCGCTCCTGCTGCTCTCGCTGGCCTTTTCGCTCGGCTTTGTCCTCAACAGAAGCTCGACCTGCGCAGTGATCGCGATGACTGAGCTCCTGCAGGAGCGCAAGCCGGCGCGCTTCGTGGCATTCTTCGAGTGCACGCTCTGGGGCGCGCTCATCTACGCGGCCTGGCAAATGACGTCCGGACCGCAGGCGCATTGGTCGGCGTTGGCCTACACCGCAACCGGCGGCGTGATCTTCGGCGTCGGGGCTTTCGTGAACGGCGCCTGCGCTTTCGGCAGCGTCGGCCATCTTGGCAATGGCGATACCCAGTTCGGCTTCACATTCCTTGGCATGTATGCGGTCTCGACTGTAGCAAGCCTTGCAAATCTGTTGCCCGCAGTGATGACGTCGTCAATGTCTCTTCAGGTTGCCGCGCCAGTCACCCTGTCGATGCTGGTCGGTTTTGCCCTCCTCCGTTTTGTGATCCAGCGAAACAACGTCACGGCATATCTCAAGATGACATGCGCCATGCTGACCACTGGCGTGGCCTACGCCACGATCGTCTTGCTCAAACCTGGCTGGTCCATCGCGCTGTCGCATGCTCAATCGCTTCCATTGGCATCCATAGCCATTACCGTGGCAATGTTTGCCGGCAGCGTTGGCAGTCGCTGGTTGGAGAGAGGCCGCACCAGGATCAAATGGCCAAGCCTCCGCGGCGCGCTTCGCCGCCTCGTCGGAGGGACGCTGATGGGAAGCGGGGCAGTGCTTATCCCTGGTGGCAACGACACGCTACTGCTGGTGGGGCTACCCATAGGCGCCCAGGAGGCGGCGCTTGCCTATCTGCTGTTTGCCATATCGGTTGCAGTTCTTGTTCGGACGATTGGCTCACCGGCCCAGGCATGGTCTTAGCGATCTGGCGGTTCCAGGTTCAACACTTTGCAAAAATTTTCTCTGGTGTGAAACAAGATTTCATGCTAGGAATTATCTGACTTCGGATCAGATCGGCAATCGGCCGCCATCCGAACATTCGCAGACCCAAGCAACCGAACCATGTGCCGAAGCCTCCGGGCTTCGGGCAGGTCGCTATTGACTGGCGATGGCTATGAAAACGGCATCAACCTTCCTCCAGCTTTTGGCCCTGAGCGCATGCCTCGTTGCCCGGGTCCTTGGCGCGGGAGACATGCAGACGCCGGGTGTGCGCCGTGCCCTGCAGACCATGGCGGGAGCCGGACGTCAGACGATCACCGAATGCCTGACAGCGCAGGCCTGAGGCGGAACCGGAGGAGAATGCCTGCTAGCCGTCGACGGCGATCGCAGCGCCGGGAACATAGAGCAAGATCGGCCGTATTTCGTAAACCGCGGTCGGGTTGGCGGAACGCAGCTCGCGTGCCGCGGCCACCGCGCCGTCCATGCTGGGATAGTCCACCACGTAGAAACCGAGAAGCTGCTCCTTCGTCTCGGCGAACGGACCGTCGGTGACCAGTCCAAGTCCCTTTCCCCGCAGTGTGACCGCGCTTTCGGTTGGCCCGAGGCGCGCTGCCGGTCCCAGATGCTTTTCGCCGACGAGACGATCATTGACCTCAAGCAGGTCCTCCATAAGTGCGGCGTCTTCTTCCTCGGTCCAGGATTCGACAACGCCCTCGGCGTGATAGGCCAGGATGGCATACAGCATGGTTGTTCCTCTCTTCTTCCGCACCTTCCGATTGCGGACAAGCGAGCCATTGTTTGATGCTGACTGCAAGTGTCAAAAGCTGTCCGGTCGCCGTCTTGGCAGGACGGCAGCCGATCACATGCGTATGCCTTCGAAAAGCTCGCGCTCGCGAGCCAATCCCTCGCCGACGACGTCGAAGAAGGCACGGACACGCGCCGTGCCCTTGAGGTCCTGATGGGTGACGATCCAGAGTTCGCCGGCGAGTTCTTCGATCGGCCGGGCCAGCGCGCGCACCAACCCCGGCTCGCCGTCGCCGAGATAACAAGGCAGGAGTGCCAGGCCGATGCCGGCCCGGGCCGCCACCGACTGGTTGACCAGGCTGTTGGTGCGGTAGACGAAACGTTCGGCCGGAACGTTGCGGTCCAGCCAGTCTGCGGCCGTGATGCCACCCGCCGTCTCCTCCCAGCCGACAAGGGCATGCGGTCCGAGCGCCGCTGTGTCGCGGATCGCGCCATCATGGGCGTCGAGATAAGCCGGCGAGGCAAAGAAGGTCCAGGCGACGCCGGCAAGCTTGCGGCCCCAGAGGTCGCCTTCCCTGGGCCGGATCGGCCTGAGCGCCACGTCGGCCTCGCGACGCGACAGGCTGAGAACACGGTTCTCGATGGCCAGTTCGACAACGATGCCGGGATGCACGGCGCGGAACCCGGCCAGATGCTTGGTCAGCCTGGAGTAGGCGAGCGTTTCCGACGAGGTGACGCGCAGCCGCCCGGACAGGCGGCCATCGGCGCCAGCGATGTCGCGTGCCAGCGCCAGCGCCTCGTCCTCCATGCGCTCGGCAGCCGCCGCCATGCGCTCGCCTGCCGGTGTCAGTTGGTAGATGCCGCCGGGCAGGCGCTCGAACACCCGCACCGCCAGCTTCTGTTCGAGCCCGTTGAGCCTGCGAAACACCGTCGAGTGGTCGATGCCGAGCAATGCTGCGGCTGAGGTGAGGCTGCCAGCACGGGCCACGGCGAGCACCAGCCTGAGTTCATTCCAGTCTTCCATGCAGATGTTCTAGCACTTCGTATCTTTGCAGTCATGCAAGCGTGGTTGGCAAAATGCCAATGAGCGTTGCCAGATCGCAAGCTCTAGATTGTCCCCTGAAGCAACGACCGTCAGGTCAGAACCCAAGAGGACAGACCATGAAACTCTACTATGCCACCGGGACCTGCTCGCTCTCGCCACACATCGTGGCGCTGGAGGCCGGCATTCCACTCGACATCGAGCGCGTCGACATCTTCAGGAAGCCGCATGTCACCGGCGCCGGAAATGACTTCACCACGGTGAACCCGAACGCCTATGTGCCGGTGCTCGAACTCGACGACGGCTCGCTCCTCACCGAGGGGGCAGCGATCGTGCAGTATCTTGCCGATCTTAAGCCGGAAATCGGGCTGGCACCGGCGGCCGGCACGCGCGAGCGTTACCAGTTGCAGTCTTGGCTCAACTTCGTAGCCACCGAACTGCACAAGATGTACAGCCCGTGGCTGTTCCACCCCGAATATGGCGTTCAGGCGCAGGAGGTGGCGCGCGGCAAGATCACCGAACGTCTGGCTTATGTCGAACGCCATCTGGAGCGCAGCGGCCTCTATCTGATGGGCGAGACCTTCACCGCCGCTGACGCCTATCTCTTCACCATTGTCGGCTGGTCCGCCTATGCCAAGGTCGACCTCTCCGCGTTCCCGCAACTGCGCGCCTACATGGATCGTGTCGGCGCGCGGCCCAAGGTGCGCGACGCGATGCGGGCCGAAGGCATGAAGCTCGCGGCCTGACCATGGGCCAGGGACTTGCCTGGGCGCTTCTGGTGGTGGCGGGCGTGCTCGACGTTGCCTGGGCGGTGTCGATGAAACATGCCGAAGGCTACACTCGGCCCGGTTGGACGGTGGTCTCGGTGCTTCTGCTGGCAGCCTTCGTCTATCTGCTTGGCAAGGTAATTCAGGTCCTGCCCGTCGGCACCGCCTATGCGGTGTGGACCGGTCTTGGCGCAGCCGGCACGGTCATTATGGGCGTCGTGTTGTTCGGCGAGACGCTTGGGCCGTTGAAGCTGGGTGGCGTCATTGTCGTGCTTGCCGGCATCGCCATGCTGAAGCTGGCGGAAGCCTGACGCAAAAGAAAAGCCCCTCCCGCGGCGGGAGGGGCAGTCGGGGGAGGGGTCTGGGAATGATCAGGCAGCTTCGTGCAGTTCCGTGCTGTCGGCCTTCACGCGCTCGGATTTGGGATCGTAGGGCGCCTTGAGATGAGCCGTTGCCGTGTAGCGTTCACCGGCAAGGTCGATCTCGAAGCGGCCGCTTTCGATGAAGTCCTTGTCGATGCCGGCCTCGTTGTGCAGCAGGCCGAGCGCCACCGAGCGGCCGAGCGTGTGGCCGTAAGCAGCCGAGCGCACTTCGCCGACTGGTTTGCCGTCGCGCAGGATCAGTTCACCGCCCCAGAGCATGGGTGCCGCATCGTCCACCGTGAATTGTACGATGCGGCGGGTGAGCTTGCCCTTGGCCTTGGCGGCGACCAGCGCCTCCTTGCCGATGAAGCCGTCAGGCTTGTCCATCGACACGGCGAAGGCGAGGCCGGCCTCGTACGGGGTGATATCGGGCGTCAGCTCGCGGCTCCAGGCGCGGAAGCCCTTCTCGATACGCAGCGCTTCCAGCGCATAGTAGCCGCAGTCGGCAAGGCCATGCACGCGGCCCGCTTCGTGCAGCGCCTCATAGACGCCGATGGCGAATTCGGTCGGCACGATCAGCTCCCAGCCAAGCTCGCCGACATAGGTCATGCGGTTGGCGTAGGCGGTGGCATAGCCGATGTCGATCTCGCGGATGGTGGCAAAGGGGAAGCCGGTATTGGAAAGATCGGCCGAAGTCAGCTTGGTCAGGATGTCGCGCGAGCGTGGTCCCATCAGCGCCAGCACGGCATAAGACGAGGTGACGTCGGTCAGCGTTACATGCGCGTCCTCGGGGACGTTCTTTGAAATCCAGTCGGCATCGTGCACCGCCTGGGCCGAGCCGGTGACGAGCAAGAACTTGTCGCGGCCGAGACGCATCACGGTAAGATCGCTCTCATAGCCGCCGCGCTCGTTGAGCAGGCCGGTATAGATCGAGCGACCGATCTCGACGTCGATATCGGCTGCGCAGATGCGGTTGAGCACTCGCGCTGCGTCGCGGCCCTGCAGCAAAATCTTGGCAAACGAGGTCTGGTCGAAAATGCCTGATGCCTCGCGGGTGGCCTTCATCTCGCGCTTCACCGCCTCATGCCAGTTCTGCTTGCCGAAGGCGTATTGCGTCTCGGGCTTCTCACCTTGGTCGGCGAACCAGTTGGCGCGCTCCCAGCCCATCTTGGAGCCGAAGCAGGCGCCCTTCGCGGCGAGTCGGTCGTACAGCGCGGAGCGGCGGAAGGGACGGGCGGTGTCGAGCTCTCGGTTCGGCCAGGGCATGGCGTAGTGCAGGCCGAGCGTTTCCTTGACGCGGTCGTGCAGCCAGCGCGGATTGTTGTTGAAGCCGGCAAAGCGCCTGATATCGACCGGCCAAAGGTCCATGGTCGCTGCACCATTGACGATCCACTCGGCCAGCGCCCGGCCGGCGCCGCCGGCACTGGCGATGCCCATCGAATTGAAACCGGCGCCAACGTAGAAATTCTTCAGTTCCGGTGCCTCGCCGAGGATGAAGTTGTTGTCGGCGGTGAAGCTTTCGGGCCCGTTGTAGAATTTCTTGACCTCTGAGGTTTCCAGCTGCGGCACGCGGACAAGCGCGTTCTGCATCAGGATCTCGAACTGGTCCCAGTCGTCGGGCAGAAGCGCGAACTCGAAATCGTCGGGGATGCCCTTCATGCCCCACGGCTTGGCCTCGGGTTCGAAGCCGCCCATGACCAGGCCGCCGACCTCTTCCTTGAAATAGATGTAGCCGTCGGGGTCACGCAGCACCGGCAGGTCTGGATGCACACCCTCGATCTTGCCAGTGACGATGTACATGTGCTCTGCCGAATGCAGCGGTACGGTCACGCCGCACATCGCGCCAACCTTGCGCGCCCACTGTCCGGCGCAGTTGACCACGATTTCGGCTGCGATGTCTCCCTTGTCGGTGGAAACACCTGTCGCCCGGCCGTCTTTGGTCTGGATGCCGGTGACGCGGACACGCTCGATGACCCGCGCGCCGCGGTTGCGCGCGCCCTTGGCCAGCGACTGGGTCAGGTCGGTCGGGTTGGCCTTGCCGTCGCCCGGCAGCCAGACCGCGCCGACCAGATCGTCGATGGCCATCACCGGCCATTTCTCTTGCGCTTCCCTGGCCGAAATCACCTCGATGTCAACGCCCTGCGCGCGGGCCGAGGCGGCGGTGCGCTTCAGCACGGTCATGCGGTCGGCGCTGCGTGCCACCGACAGCGAACCGCAGTTTTTCCAGCCCGTCGCAAGCCCGGTCTCGGCCTCGAGTTCGCTGTAGAGCTGGGTCGAGTATTTGATCAGGCTGGTCATGTTGGCGTGGCTGCGCAGTTGCCCGACGAGGCCGGCGGCGTGCCAGGTGGTACCGCCACTCAGCTGGCCCTGCTCGAGCAGCACGACATCGGTCCAGCCGAGTTTTGTCAGGTGATAGGCGACCGAGCAGCCGATGATGCCACCGCCGATGATGACGACGCGTGCCTGCGTCGGGAATTGCTGCGCCATGATGGAAGAACCTCCCAAAGGTGATGCTTGTCACCATATCTTGATCGCAACAAAATGCAACACAAAATGCAACAAATAGCCACATTGGATCACGCGCCTGATGGCGACCTTGCGGCTGCGTGGCGCGGCTGGCAGAAATTTTCGCGGCGCTGTCGGAACGCGCCGCCGCCGAACGTCTTGAAGACGTAAAGCCGGCAGGGGCGATGAAGGAGAATGACATGAGAAAGATCGTGGTGGGTGCATTCATGAGCCTCGACGGCATCATGCAGGCGCCGGGGGGACCGGACGAGGATCCGATCGGCGGCTTCACATTTGGCGGCTGGGCCGCGCCCTATTTCGACGAGACCATGACCGAGGCGGTGGGTGGGATGTTCGCCAGGCCCTTCGACCTTCTGCTCGGGCGCAAGACCTGGGACATCTTCGCCGCGCACTGGCCTTATGTCGACGCCGACGACCCGATCGGCCCGCTGTTCGACCGCATCAACAAATATGTGGCGACACGCAACCCCGAGCTGAAGCTCGGCTGGCAGAACAGTCATTCGCTCGGCCCGGATGCGGTAGCTGCCGTGCGCAAGCTGAAGGCCGAAGACGGGCCCGACCTCCTCACCCAGGGTTCGACTGATTTCCTCAAGACCCTGCTCGCCAGCGACCTCGTCGACGAGCTCAACGTCTCGATCTTTCCGCTGGTGCTCGGCAAGGGCAAGCGCCTGTTCGGCGACGCGGCGCTGCCGTCGAAGCTGAAACTGGTGTCGTCCAAGGTTTCCGGCACCGGCGTGACCGTCAACAAATATGTCCGCGACGGCGACATCGTCACCGGTTCGTTCGAGTTCGAGACGCCGACCGAGGCGGAACTGGAGCGGCGGCGGAAGCTGACTTGACGTTCACGCAAAAGGCGGAGCGACGTGGCGCCGCGCTTCGCCATCTATTCCCCGACGATCACCTTCGGCCCCTTGCGCTCCAGCGCCTCGATCATCGCTGCGGGCGGAGGAGCGTCGACGATGACGCCGGCGGCGAGTTCGAAGCGCTGGATGCGCAGCGGCGTCAGCCGGCCAAACTTGGAGCTGTCGAGCACGAAATAGGCGCGGGCCGCGGTGGCTGCCATGCGCGAGCGCTGTTCGGCGCCGTTGCGGGTGAAGTCGGTGATCTCGCCGTCGGGCGACAACGCGCCCCCACCGAGAAAGGCGACGTCGATGCGGAAGCGGCCGATGGCTTCGAGCGCGTCGACGCCGACGGCAGCCTCCTCCGACGGGTCGATCTCGCCGCCCAGCATGTGCACGCGCACATGCGGCTGGCGGCACATGTGCAAAGCGATCGTCAGGCTGGTGGTGCAGATGGTCAGGTTCTGTTTGCCTGTCAGCGCATGGGCCACGGCGAGCGTGGTCGTGCCGGAATCGAGGAACACCACCATGCCGTCCTCGACCAGCGCTGCGGCAGCCCTGCCGATTGCCGCCTTGCCGCCGGCATTCTCCTGACTGCGCAGGGTCAGGGCCGGCTCGGTCGCCTCGAACAGGGTTGCGCCGCCATGGACGAGGTCGAGCTGGCCGCGCTCGGCCAGGAACTTCATGTCGCGCCTGATGGTCTCGCGCGACACGTCGAAGAAGGCGGCGAGCTCGGTGATGCCGACCGATCCGTCGGTGGCCAGCCGCCTCAGGATCTCATCGTGGCGGCGCGGCGCGAGCGCCCTGTGGTTCTGCGAGTCGGACATGCACTCTATGTGGCGGCATTGCTCCTGTTATGGCAAGCAGATGTTGCAATGTGTGGCATGTGGAGTGTGGCGCCACATCAGAACGCCGCATATGTCTCTTCGGACGCGCGGCGCTCTGGCTAGTCGTGGGCGCAGCGCTCGACGACCGTCGCCCGGCTGCGGCGGCCGAAGGCCTTGACCTCGATTTCCTTGAGGTCCACCTCCTCACCCTTGAGAATCCACTGGTTCCTTGCCACGCCGCAGAAAGCCAGGTCACCGAAGGTGACGGCTTTCCGTGACTGGCTGTTGAGCGTGACTGCGCCCGTGGCAGCTGTCGGGCAGTGAACCAGGACTGCCTGGAGTGACGCTGCCAAGAATCGCAATGTTGCATTTTGTGCTATTTTGCGCCAATTTGTGCATCGACGGTTTTGGTCTGGGAAAAGTCGAACTCCTGCCTTGCCGCATGCGCCGGGAGGGCCACATGAACGCGCCAAGCAAGCACACGGACTTCGATGTGGCAGCCCGCTGGCCGGGCGTGGGTTTCCAGCGTCCGGTGCCGCGATCCCAGGTGGCGCAGGCATCTTCCGCGTTCTCCATCCTGCTCTTGCAGGGCTTTTCCCAGCTCTGCCTGTCGTCACTGGTCGAACCGTTGCGGCTCGCGAATTCCCTCGCCGGTGCCGAGCTGTTCCGCTGGAAGCTCGTCAGCCTCGACGGCCGCTCGGTGGCGAGCGCCAGCGGCATTTCGGTTGAGGTTTCCGGCAGCTTCGCCGAGGCGGCCAGGGCGCTGCCGTTCGAGCCGCAGGCGGCATTGGCGATCTGCGCCGGGGAAGGTGTGGAACGGCGCGGCTCGCAGGAACTGCGCGCCTGCCTGCGCCGTGTCGGCCGCGCCCAAATCCCGATCTATGCCTTGGGCACCGCAACCTGGCTGCTGGCCGATGCCGGACTGCTGGGCGACATCAGATGCACCATCCACTGGGGCAAGATGGCGGCGCTGTCCGAGACCTTTTACGACCTCGCCATCGACGATGCGCTGTTCGTGCGTGATGGCCAGATCATCACCTGCGCCGGTGAGTTGGCGGCCTTCGACCTCGCCATCGACATCGTGCAGGAGCGCTGCGGCACCGAGCTGGCGCGCAGCATCTGCCAACACGTCACAGCCGACCGCTGGCGTGATGGCGCGGCCTGCCAGTCGGTGCCACCCGGCCTGCGCTACGGCAACACCGGCAAGAAGCTGTTGCGCATCATCCAGCTTATGGAAAAGTACATCGAAGAGCCGCTGTCGCTCGAGGAGATCTCGGAGCGGGTTTCGCTGTCGCGCCGCCAGATCGAACGGCTGTTCGAACGCCATCTCGCGACAACGCCGTGGCAGCATTATCTCGGCCTGCGGCTTGCCAAGGCGCGCCAGCTGATCGAGCTGACGGCGATGCCGATCATGGACGTCGCGGTTGCCTGCGGCTTCGTTTCGTCATCGCATTTCTCGAAAAGTTTTCGCGATCACTTCAAGGTCCTGCCGAGCAAACTGCGGGCGGCGGCAGCCTAGCCGTCCCGATCCAAGCCTCGACCGATCTTCTGGTCCGCGACAATCAGATTAATCAGGGTTCCTGATAAATAATCCAGAAATTGCTATTTGTCGATCAATCCCCAGCATTGCTAAGACTCTTTCACTGCATGAGGGGCGTGCGGTTGGCGGCAAGACAACCTGTGGGTAGCGCATGTTTCCCACGACCAGTTTTCATCACCTGAAAATTCTCAATCTCGCTGACGCGAGCGCTGCCAGCATGCCTCTGACGTGTTCGAAACAAGCGACCGGCGCTGGAAAGTTGGCGGACCATGAGCGAACCATCTGTCGAACTGCTCGAAGGGCGGAGCTTCGATGTCCTCATCGTCGGTGCCGGTGCCAATGGTTCGGCAACGGCGGAAGCGTTGGCGAGGGCCGGCTATCTGGTCTTGCTCGTTGACAAGTCGGATTTTGGCAGCGGCACCACCAGTCGCTCTAGCCGCATGCTGCACTGTGGCTTCCGATCGCTCGAAGGCGCTGCTGGCAAGTCCTTGTGGCAGCATCTGACCCAGTTGCCGGACCGGCTGAAGCTGTTGAAGAGTGCCCGCGAACAGCTTGCCGCACGTGCCGATTTCGCTTCGGTGATGCCTGCGCGGGTACGGCCGGTGACTATCGCCATGCCACTCTTTCGCGGCAGCGTCGGCGGGTGGCAGATAGACATGGCGGCGGTGCTGCTGTCACTGCTCGGAACGGGTGGCTTCCCGCTCGATTACAGGCGGCTGAAGGCCCATGAACTCGCGGACCTGCCGTTTGCCGATTGGCTGCGCCAGCGCCAAGACTTCACCGGTGCCGTGACCTTTTGTGATTATGTTTTCGACTGGCCGGAACGCATCTGCGTCGACCAGGCGATGGCGGCGGAACAACTGGGCGCCTGCGTTCGCAACTACACCGCCGTCGAAACCATGTTCCAGTCTTCAGACGGTGGCTGGACAGTGGCCCTGCGCGACGAGATTGACGGCACCAAGGCAACTGTTGCAGTCCGGCTCGTTCTCAATCTTGCCGGACCCTGGATCGACAAAGTCACGCAAACGGCATCTTCGACCGCCCCCCAGCGTATCGCGGCGAGCAAGGGTGTGCAGATCGCCGTTGCGCTGCCCGAACGCTTCCAGGACCACGGTTTGGTGGCGGCGACAGACAAGGGGGCATTTGTCTGCATCCCTAGCCAGGGGCTGCACCTGATCGGTGCAACCAACAGCAAATTCACCGGCGATCCCTCGGATGCCGTAGCGACTGAAGACGAAATTGAGAATCTGCTCGCGCGTACGAATGCGCTGTTGCCCGGCGCGGGCCTGGGCAGGGCCGATGTGCGCTATGCCATTGCGGGTGTCCGGCCGGGCAGCAGGGGTTCGCCCGGGCGAGTCATTCATGACCACGCGGCCGACGGCCTGCCCGGGCTTGTTTCGGTGACAGGCGGAACAGTCGCGACCTCGCGTCAGACCGCCCAATCCTTACGGAGGCTGGTTGCCAGGCGCTTCAAGGCATCTCGCCCGGCTAAAGGTGAGCGCCTCGACCTGCTTGATCCGAAACGTGGCGCTGCCGACGCCCCAAGATTTGCCGTGGAACATGCCAGAACCATCGCTGACGTGGTTTTCCGTCGTGGTGGGGAAGCGTGGACAACCCATTTCGACGCGCAAATGCTTCAGGCCACTGCCGATGCGCTCGGCCGCAGCAATGGCTGGGATCCGGCACGCACAGACCAGGCCATAGCCGCATTTCGTGCCGAACTGGACGAATACTACCGACGCGACCTCGGGTCGGCCCCCTCCGAACCATCTGAAATCAGCAGGAGTACAGCATGCCCTTCGTAAGAATAGAACTCTTTCCCGGCCGCACGCGTGATCAGAAGGCTGCCGCCGCCAAGGCGGTGACCGAGGCCTTGGTTAACACGCTCGGAACGGGGCCCCAGTCCGTCTATATCACCTTCTGGGAGATGCAGCGCGAGGACTGCGCGGTGGGCGGGTTTCTGAAGGACGAGCCTGCCGCGGCGTCGAAGGGGCCATAATCGGAAGAACAGAAAGCGCCGGCAGTGGCCGGCGTTTTTCTTGAGGGGGAAAGAATGACCGAAGAGATGCGTGGTTGGGGGTTCAGGGTGCTGCAGCGCCGGCACAAGGTGGATGACGCAACGGTTGCGTTGTTCCGGAAGCTTCCGGTGGCAATCGTCAGCGATTGCATGTCGCGCATGGCAGCCGGCGGCAGCGGCATCAGGCCCATGCATGCCGGCGGCGGCTTCGCCGGTCCGGCGCTGACCGTGAAGACGCGACCGGGCGACAACCTCATGGTGCACAAGGCCATCGATCTTGCCGAGCCGGGTGACGTGCTGGTCGTCGACGCCGGCGGCGACCTGACCAACGCCATCATCGGCGAGATGATGGCAGCTCATGCAGCAAACCGGGGTGTCACCGGCATCATCATCAATGGCGCCATCCGCGACAGCAAGGCGATTGGCGAGGCCAGCTTTCCCATCCATGCGGCAGGCGTGACACACCGCGGGCCCTATCGCAACGGCCCGGGCGAGATCAACGTCGAGGTTTCCATCGACGGCATGGTCGTTTGTCCGGGCGATCTCGTCATCGGCGACGATGACGGCATCCTCGCAGTACCGCATCGTGACGCCATCGCCATCCATGCCTTGGCAGCGGCAAAGAAGGCCGATGAGGATGCGGTCATGGCGAAAATATTGGCGGGAACGAACGATCGTTCCTGGGTCGACGCGGAACTGGCATGCACGGCTTGCCGCTTCGAATAGACAAGGCACTCACGTCCGAGGCTTGACGGCGTTAAGCCGTGCCCTCATTTGCCGGTTCGATGATATGGTCCTTTGCGGCTGCGCGTAGCGCTGTCTTGATCATTCGGATGATCTCGATTGACGCCGGCGGCAAGATTCTGCCGCGGCGCTTGATGATGCTGACGTCGCGCCAGACCGTTGGCTCGACAAGCTGGCAGAAGCGCAGGGGGCTGTCGGCTTTCGGGGCGGACAGGGCAGGAGTTGTCGTAATGCCTAATCCCGTTTCGATCATCGCCCACAACGTTGAATTGTTGGAAACCTCGTAGCGCGGCAGCCGGATCGTCTCGGGCAGCTCGGGTATCTGTTCGAGCAGCGGCGCGGTTGCCGTATCGATGGTCAAGCCGATGAAATCCCATCCGGCGAGGTCTGCCCATCGCACCGGGGCTCCTGTTTGCGCCAGGGGATGGTCGTAACGTGCCAGAAGCCCGAGCTGGTCGCGAAACAGCGGTGTGAATTCGAGCTCCGCGTCCTCGCGTTCCTTGCTGCCGACACCGAAGTCGACCTCATTCTGGCGCACCCTGCGGCGGACATCAGACGAGTTGCCGTCACGCACACGCACATGAATGTCTGGATTGCGGTCGGCCATATCCTTGACAATGTCCGGCAGCACTTTGGTGGCGATGGAGTAGACCGAGGCGATGGCAACACGCTGGCGGCGCTGGTGCGCCGTCGCCCGGATATCCTGGATGGCTATGTCGAAGTCGCCGACGATCTTCTCGGCGATGGGCAGGAAATCGCTCGCCTCTGGAGTCAGCGTCACATTGCGGGTCGTCCGGTCGAACAGGCTCGCGCCGACCATGTCTTCGAGCTGTCGTATCGCCATGGTCAGAGCCGGTTGCGAGACATGCAGGTCGACTGCGGCGCGAGTGAAGCTCTTGTACCTGCAGACGCTCAAGAAAGAGCGGATGTGCCGAATGCTGACTGTGTAGATGGGGGAATTTCGAGGCGGGCTGGCCATGCTGATTCGTCCATCCTGATAAATAAGTATTGCTAATCAATAGACGAGTTTTTCAGATTTGAATATCCAATCGCCCTGTTTGATAGTGGCCTTGGACTTGCAGGCAAAGACGCTTGGATCGGTCGGAAGGAGGCCGCGCCTGCGCTAACAACGACAAGAACAATCGAGCTGGGGAGACCGAGATGGAATTGGGGAGGAACAACATGTTTCGTTTGAAGAACAAGGCGCATGCGGCAGGCATTGCGCTGATCGCGCTGGGTGCAGCGATGGTGTCGGCCCAGGCGCCGGCCTTTGCAGCAACGGTTACCGTCGGATCGGAGGCTGCGCTGCCGCCGCTAGACCCGCAGCGCACCACCGGCAGTGTCGGGCTTCGGATTGCGGGCGCGATTTTTGATACGCTGATCCGGGAAGACCTGTCCAAGGGCGGCGCCGGCGTGCCTGATATCGCGTCCGGCTTGGCCGAGTCCTGGAGCGTTTCCGAAGATGGCCTGACCTATACCCTCAAGCTGCGCAAGGGCGTGACGTTCCACGATGGCACGCCGTTCGACGCGCAGGCCGTGCAGGCCAATTTTGACAGGCTTCTGAACAAGGAATCGCCTGTTTTCGACGAGCGCGCTTCCAGCACCATGGCGTTCCTGACGCGCTGGATCGCCAGCACCAAGGTGGTCGACGGCGAGACTTTCGCCCTGGTTCTGAAAGAGCCGTTTTCCGGGCTGCCGCGCCTGCTCAGCGATCGCAGCATGTCGATCATCTCGCCTGCCGCGATGGCAAAATACAAGGGTGACGAGCTCGGCTTCAATCCGGTCGGCACCGGCCCGTTCAAGTTGGGTACGCTGGACCAGGGCCAGGTCCTGACACTGGACAGGAATGATGCCTATTGGCGAGGTGTACCGAAGGTCGACAAGCTCGTCTTCAAGGCGGTGACCGATCCGACGGCACTCGCCATCGCCATGCAGACCGGTGTCGTCGACGTCATCCCGAGCGCCAGCGCCGAGCAGGTGACGCAGCTTTCGGCCGAGGCCGATCTCAAGGTGCAGTATACCGACGCAGCGAACTTCTATTTCATCCGTCTGAACATGAACGCCGAGCACACCAAGGACGTGCGCTTTCGCCAGGCCTTGAACTACGCCGTCAATCGCGACTTCATCGCCGCGTTGTTCGGTGGTCAGGCTGTGCCGCGTGGCGGGCCGGTGCCGACCGGCAACGAGATAACCGCGTTGGCGGCAGGCACCGTCAAGGAATACAATTACGACCCGGAAAAGGCGAAGGCACTGCTGGCCGAGATTGGCGTCAAGCAGCCCGTCACGCTCAAGGTGCTGGCCCCAAACAACGGACCGGGCTTCGGGCTGTCGCCGCAATTGATGGCGCTCGTCCAGCAGGATCTGGCCGCCGTCGGCGTCGACCTCCAGCCGCAGCTGCTCGAATTTACGACAATGATCTCGACCGAGCGGCCGGGTTACGCCAACGACGTGCACGGTTCCTACAATGGCTGGGTCACCGGTGCGGGTAGCGCCTATGTCTTCGAGCGCTTGTTTGCCAGTTCGCAGCAGCCGCCCAAGGGCGTCAATCGTGGCTGGTACAAGAACGACGACGTCGACGCCAAGCTGGCTGCCGCCCGCAGCGAGCGCGACGAGACCAAGCGTGCCGGCCTCTACGTCGATGCCGCCGCAAAGGTAGCGGAGGATGCCCCTTACGTGTTCCTCTACCAGGATCGTTTGCCGCGGGTCATCCGCAGCAACATCAAGGGTATCGAGCCTGCATCGTCGGTCTACATCGACTTCTCGCAGGTCTCGGTCGACTGAGCCCATCTCTGCCCCGACCACCAAGGGCGGGGCTCGAACCCATCTGTCGGGGCGCGACCCGGACATCATCACGAACCCGTTCCAGGGTCGCGCTTCGATTTCGGCACATTGAATTACCAAAGGGAGAGTTTTCACATGATGTTAGGTTGGCGAGCCAGGATTGGCCAGATGCGTCCCGCGACGTCCATTGAAGGGGCCGAAGAGTGGCGCTCGGTTGCACCTGTCGGTGTCGCCTTCGCCGATGCCCGCACCATCGTCCCACGCGTCGATGACGCCGGGTTGCGGGTGATGATGAGCCAGGTTCTGGAGGCATCGCGCCAGCTTGCGACCGCAAAGGTCGACCTGATCGTGCAGTGCGGCGCACCCGGCACCTTCTTGCGTGGCCCCGGTCATGACGAACAGGTCGTCGCAGAGATCGAGAAGGAAACTGGTATTCCGGCAATCACCATGATGGCATCGATGATGGACGCCCTCAAGGCGGTCAATGCCCGCAAGGTCGCCGTTGGAACCATCTATTCCGACGAGGTCAACGCGGCGATGACGAGCTATATGGAAGCACAGGGCTTTCAGGTCCGTGCCATGGGCGGTCTCCAGATCACCGATCCGTTCGAGGCTAGCCTTCACGATTCCGACAGCGCCTACCGCCTCGGCCGGCAAGTGTTCAAGGAAGCCGGCGACGCCGACGCGATCCTGATTTCCTGCGGTACCTACCGTACCTTCGAGATGATCCACTATCTTGAGATGGACACCGGCGTGCCGGTGATCTCCAGCAACCAGGCGACGCTGTGGCGTGCGCTGCGTTATCTCGGCCTTCGCGACCAGATTCCCAATCTCGGGAAGCTCTGGTCCGTCGCCTAGACAGCGCTTGGGGAGGATAGCGATGTCAGAGGCAGCAGCAACTGCAGGCGAGGACACCACGCGCTCGGCAGGCTTCGGCCGGCTGTTCCGGAACGGGACGCTGGTGACAGGCCTGGCCATACTGGGTGTCATGGTGTTCGTGGCCGTGTTCGCCGACCTCATTGCGCCGCATGACGCGTTCCGCGCCAATCCGATTGCGCGCTATCTTCCCCCGCTCTCGCCAGGATACCTCCTTGGCACCGACGAGCTCGGCCGCGACATATTGAGCCGGCTGATCTACGGCGCGAGGCTGGCATTGTTGGTCGCTGTCGTCCCCACAGTCATTGCGTTGGTCATCGGTGGTGCGGTCGGGCTGTTCGCCGGTTATGCCGGCGGTGTCTGGGACAGCATCGTCATGCGCATCTTCGACGTGATGTTCGCCTTCCCAGGCATTTTGCTGGCGCTGGGCATCAGTGCCGCGCTCGGGCCTGGCCTGTCCTCGATGATCATCGCGATGATCGTCGTCACCATCCCGGCCTTCGGCAGGATCGTTCGCGGCGTCGTCCTTGGCGTCAAGGAAGAGCTCTATGTCGAGGCGGCGACAGCGCTTGGCTATGGCCATCTCCGGATTGCCCTGCGCCACGTACTGCCAAACGTACTCGCTCCGGTGCTGATCTATGGCACGCTACAGACCGGGCGAAACGTCATTCTGGCAGCAAGCCTGAGCTTCCTTGGCCTCGGCCCTCAGCCGCCGACGCCCGACTGGGGACAGATGCTTGGCGGCGGCCGCATGGCGCTCGCCACTGCCGCCCACGTCGCCACAATCCCGGGCATTGCCATCGCCCTGCTTGCCATCGGCTTCAACCTTCTGGGCGACGCCGCAAGAGACCTGCTCGATCCGCGCATGAAGCGCGACCGCGACTGAGCTTAGGAAACCGAGATGCTGTCCTTTATCGCACGTCGCGCCTTGCAGACGATCCCCGTGATATTCGGTGTCACGTTGGCAACGTTCCTGCTGTCGCAGATCATTCCCGGTGACCCGACTGACATTTTGCTTGGGCCGGGTGCATCGGAGGAGGCGAGGGCGCAATTGCGCCAGGCGCTGGGTCTCGATCGCTCTGCGGTCGGCCAATACCTGCTCTACTTGCAGAACCTGGTGCAGGGTGATTTCGGCCAGTCGTTGACCTTCTCCAAGCCGGTTTCCGAGGTGCTTGCCTCGCGCATGATGAATACGGCATTGCTTGCCTTTGCGGCAATCGTGCTTGCCTCGGTGCTCGGCGTTGCCGCAGGCACGTTCGCGGCCCTCAAGCCCGGATCGCTGCGCGATCGCGCGCTGACTGTCGTCGTGCTGTTTCTCAACAGCATGCCGTCCTTCTGGCTTGGCCTGCTGCTGATCCTGGCCTTCGGTCTCCAGCTTCGGTTGCTGCCCGTCAGCGGCATGACCTCCGGTGACGGCGGTCTAGTCAATCTGCTTGCGCATATGCTGCTGCCGACGCTGACGCTTGCGGCCTGGTCTCTCGCCGCCATTGCCCGCATGACGAGGTCGTCACTGCTCGACGTCATTGGCAGCGACTATGTCCGCACTGCCCGCAGCCGTGGCATCGGCGAATGGCGCATCGTCTTCTTCCACGCCCTGCCCAACGCCATGCCGGCCGTCATCACGGTCATCGGAATGCAGATGGGCTTCCTGCTCAGCGGGGCGGTCATGACTGAGACCGTGTTCTCGTGGCCGGGAATCGGACTTGCCATGTACCAGGCGATCTCGACGCGGGACATCCCGCTGATCCAGGGCGGCATTCTCCTGCTCGCCGTCGCCTTCGTGCTGATCAATTTCACGATCGACATCCTGTACGCCTACTTCAACCCCAAGATCAAACTGGCTTGATCCGATGAACGCCATTTCAACGCCCATGGATGCACTACGCCCGGCGCCGGTGCTGGAGGTCAGCGACCTGCGCGTCAGCTACGGCAGCGCATCCCGCCCGATCCATGTCGTCAACGACGTCTCCTTTGCCGTCGGCCGCGGCGAAGCGCTCGGCATCGTCGGCGAATCCGGTTGCGGCAAGAGCCAGACTATGCTGGCGGTGCTTGGCCTGTTGCCGTCGAGCGGCCGCATCAGCGCCGGCAAGGTGACATTCGAGGGCCAGGACTTGGCCAGGCTGTCGGCACGCCAACTCCGCGGCCTACGCGGGAAGGGCATGGCGCTGATTTCCCAGGATGCGCTGTCGGCACTCAATCCGTCGATGACAATCGGCACCCAGATGGCCGAGCCGATGATCCATTATGACGGTATGAGCCGGGCGGCCGCGCGCGAGCGCTGCATCGAGCTGCTCGACCTCGTCGGCATTCCGGGCGCGGCAGCGCGGCTCGGCGCCTATCCGCACGAACTGTCGGGTGGCATGCGCCAGCGCGTGCTGATCGCAACGGCGATCAGCGGCAACCCGAAGGTGCTGATTGCCGACGAGCCGACCACAGCACTCGATGTCACCATCCAAGCCCAGATCCTGCGCCTGATCGACCGGCTGCGTCGCGACCTTGGCATGGCACTTGTCATCATCACCCATGATCTCGGCGTCGTTGCCGGCGTCGCCGACCAGGTGGCGGTGATGTATGCGGGGCGTGTCGTGGAGGCCGGGTCGACGGACGCGATCTTCAGCGAACCGCGCCATCCCTACACGCGTGCGTTGCTCGAGGCGATTCCCAAGCTCGACGAGCCGGCCGACAAGCGTCTGACACCGATTGCCGGGTTGCCGCCGGATCCTCGTCGCGCGCCGGCGGGCTGCGCTTTCCATCCGCGTTGCCGCCTTGTGCAGCCGCTTTGCCGCGAGCAACTGCCTGCACTCGAGGCCAAGGACGCGGGTGCTGGACATCTCATCCGCTGCTCTGTCGATCCATGGGCCAGGACCGCAACGCCTGAAGCACGCGGCGTCTCGGCATCGGGGGCGCTTTCATGAAAAGTCTCGTCACCAAGCCGGCCATCAGGGTCGAAGACCTCCGCGTCCAATTTCCGATCCGTGGCGGCTTCCTGCGACGGCCGACGGGCGCGATCCGCGCCGTCGATGGCGTGTCGTTCGAAATCCCTGCCGGCTCGACGGTTGGCCTTGTCGGTGAAAGCGGCAGCGGCAAGTCCACAACCGGGCGGGCGCTGCTCGGACTGGCACCGGCAACCAGCGGCTCGGTAAGCATCTTTGGCCGCGACCTGGCGGCGCTCAAGGCGGAACGAGGCGCATTGCCACGCGTCGGGCAACTGGTGTTCCAGGATCCCTACGCCAGCCTCAACCCGCGCATGACAATCGGCGCGACCTTGCGGGAGGCTCTTGTCTACCATCGCATCGCGTCCAAGGCGGACTGCGGCACGGTCGTCCGCGAGTTGCTCGACAGCGTTGGCCTGAGGCCGGAACTCGCCGCGCGCTATCCGCTCGAACTGTCGGGCGGGCAGCGGCAACGCGTGGCGATTGCCCGTGCGCTGGCCGTGCAGCCGGAGTTCATCGTGCTCGATGAGGTGGTGTCGGCGCTCGATGTCAGCATCCAGGGGCAGATCCTGAACCTGCTGATGGACTTGCAGAAGAAGCGCAACCTGACCTACCTGTTCATCACCCACGATCTCAGCGTCGTCCGCCACGTGTCGAACCAGGTCGTCGTCCTCTATGGCGGCAAGGTCATGGAAGTGGCGGGACGAGATCGCCTGTTTGCGGCGCCGCATCATCCCTACACCCATGCGCTGCTGTCGGCGGTGCCGGTTCCCAACCCGCGTGTCGAGCGCAACCGGGCGCGTGTCGAAATCCGCGCCGAACCGCCAAACCCGATCGCGCCGCCGAGTGGCTGCCGCTTCCACAAGTCGTGCCAGTTCGCGACCGAAGAGTGCCGCAGAACCGAACCACTGCTGCGTGAAGTGGAACACGGGCATCTCGCTGCCTGCCATCACATGCAGAGCATGACAGTCCGCCGCGCGCTTGGCGCCGGCATCGCAGGAGTGACCGCGTGATGGACACCAGGACAACAACTCATACCGAACAGGCAGCTTCGGCCATGCCGGTCTTTTACGCCTCCTTCGTCGATGGCAATTCGTTGTCGGCGGCCGCTACTTCACTGCCACTCGTCGATCCGGCCACAGGCCGGATTTGGGCTCACGCGCAGCTCGATCCAGCCGCTGCCGATGCTGCCATGGCGAGTGCAGTCGTGGCACGGGATTCGGGCCGCTGGGCGGACCTCACCGGTGCTGAACGGGCCGTGATGCTGCGCCGGCTGGGTGACCTCGTCGCCGCCCATGCCGAAGAGCTCGGCAGCCTTGAAAGCCTGGCCAATGGCAAGCCGCACCGGGCGACCTTTGGCGAGATGCGCGCGACGTCGCGCTGGTATCATTATTACGCCAGCCTCGCGGAGACGCATGACGGGCTGGTTCGGGAGATCGGCCGCAGCGTCGAGGCTCGCATCGAACGCGAGCCGCTGGGAATCGTCGTCGCGATCACGCCGTTCAACGGGGCGCTATCGCTGGGTTCGTGGAAGCTGGCGCCGGCACTTGCGGCAGGCAATGTCGTTATTCTCAAGCCACCGGCAGAAGCGCCGGCATCAAGCATACGTCTCGCCGCGCTGGCCATCGAGGCGGGCTTCCCAAAGGGCGTCGTCAACGTCGTGATCGGCGATGCCGCGATCGGCGAAGCGCTGGCCCTGCATCATGAGACGGCAATGGTCACCTTCACCGGCAGTACGGCAGCCGCGCGGCAGTTGGGTGGCAAGGTTGTCGGCGCGATGAAACAGTTCGTCTGCGAAGCTGGCGGCAAGTCGGCCCATATCGTGTTCGAGGACGCCGACATAGGTTCGGCCGTCGTTGCCGCAACCCAAGGCGCTTTCTCGGCAACAGGGCAGACCTGCGTCGCCGGCTCCCGTCTGCTGCTACACGCCTCGATCGCCGACGAGTTCCTCGAGCGCTACAAGGCCTCGATCGGGCGCCTGCGCATCGGCGATCCCAAGGTGGCGGACACACATGTGGGGCCTGTTGCCTCGGCACGGCATCTCGCTCGGATCGCAGGGTTTGTCAGCGGTGCTGTGGCCGAAGGCGGACGCGTGCTTGTCGGTGGCAAGTCGCCCGAGATGCCGGGCGACTTGGCGAACGGCTGCTGGTATGCGCCGACTGTCATCGTTGACGTGACACCAGACATGCGGGTCGTGCGCGAGGAGGTGTTCGGCCCCGTGATCACCATCCAGACCTTCAAGACGGAAGAGGAAGCGGTGGCACTCGCCAATAGCAGCGAGTTTGGTCTCGCAGCAGGCTTCTGGACCACCGATATGCGCCGCGCCAGACGGGTCAGCCGCAAGCTCAAGGCTGGGACGGTTTGGGTCAACACCTACCGTGCCATCGACGTCAAGATCCCGTTCGGCGGCTACAAGCAGTCAGGGCTTGGCCGGGAGAACGGGCCCGAAGCCCTTGATGAATTCACGCAGATCAAATCGGTCGTCACCGACTACGCAGCCGCGCTCGACCCCTTCGCCTACTAGAACAACGTCACTGAAAGGACAGCAAAATGGACCATCAGAGCGCGCGGCTTCGAGCCCCTATCATCGTCGACGCCTTGCAGTTCAACAAGCCGGAGCGCGCACGCTTTCTGGAGTGGCAAAAGGGCCGCGTCGGCTGCGTGCATGTGACGCTGGCGATCTGGGAATCTGCGCGCGAGACACTTTCGGCCATCGGCGAGTGGAACCGACTGCTCGAAAACAACGCCGACCTGATCGCCCTCGCGACGACCGCTGACGAAATCGAGGCCATTGCCGCATCGGGTCGCACGGCCATCGTCTACGGCTTCCAGGACACCTCGCCCTTCGAAGACGACATCGAGTTGATCGAGATTTTCCACAAGCTCGGTGTGCGCATCGCCCAGCTGACCTACAACGTGCAGAACCGTATCGCCTCGGGTTGCTGGGAGCCGGACGAAAACGGCGTCTCGCAGTTCTTCGGCCGAAACGTCATTGCCGAGATGAATCGCCTCGGCATGCTGATCGACGTGTCGCACTGCACCGAACGTTCGTCGCGCGATGCGATCGAATACTCCTCGCGCCCGATCGCCATTACCCATGCCAATCCCTCGGCCTTCGTCGGCACTGACATCGAGCTCAACCGTCGCAACAAGTCGACCGAGCTGATCAAGCGTCTTGCCGAGCGTAACGGCGTGCTCGGCCTGTCGATGTATCCGAAGATCATGCGTGACGGCTCGAACTGCACGCTCGAAACCTTCACCGAGATGGTCGCCTGGACTGTCGAAACCATCGGCGTCGACGCCGTCGGCATCGGTACCGATTTCTATGACGGCTGGCCGGTCAGCGAGATCAAGTGGTGGCGCGCCGGCCGCTGGGCCCGTGAAAGTGCTGTTCCGATCAAGGGGTTCTCGAGCTGGCCGGACTGGTTCAAGTCGCCGGTCGATTTCCCGGCCTTGATTGAGGCGCTGGAGAAGCGCGGCTTTTCGTCAGAGGAGGTCGCGAAGATCGCTGGAGGCAACTGGGTACGCCTCTTCCGCGAGAGCTTCTCGCCGCTGCAGTGAGGACATGATGGTTTCGAAGGATTCGGGCGCCGGTCTGGACGTCATCGTTGTTGGTGGAGGCCACAATGGCCTCGTCGCTGCCGGCTATCTGGCGAAGGCCGGCCTGAAGGTCGCGGTGCTTGAGGCAAGGCACATTCTTGGCGGTCCATGTGGCGCCATCGAGTTCCTGCCCGGCTATCGCAGCGCGATCACCAATTCGCCCGGATCCTTCGAGCCACGCATTCTCCGTGATCTCGACCTGGAAGGCCACGGACTGCGCTTTCATCGCACCGACCCGAATGTCGTCCATGTGTTTCCGGAAGGTTGCTTCATCGGCTGGCGCGACCGCGAGGCGGTCGCCACCCAGCTCGACGCTTTTGCTCCGGGCGAGGCTGCTCGCTACAACAGCCTGCTGTCACGCCTCGAAGAGCTCGGGCGCCATCTCGGGGTTTCGGTGTTCGAGCCGTCGCGCAGCCTGGCAGAGGTGGCGCGTCATGTCCCGAAAGCACACGAGCGTCTGTTCGAGCAGGTGTTCCTCGGCAGCCTGCTTGAACTGCTTGATGAAAATCTCCGTTCCGAGCAGGCCAAAGCGCTGCTCGGCATGGTAGCGCTCAACGCCACATTGACGCCGCCATCTGCGCCGGGCACTGCGATCGGGCTGATGATGCGGCCGATCTCGCTTGCCTCTTCACCGGTGCTAGAGGCCAACGATCCGAGGCGGACCGCGTTGCGCGGGTCTACCGGCCTGCCGATCGGCGGCATGGGCGCTATCATAGACGCTCTCCAAAGCGTGCTGCTTGCGCATGGGGGCGAGGTTCACACCAACATGCGGGTCGCCTCCGTGCTGCACGAGCATGGTCGTGCGGTCGGCGTCGTGACAAGTTCGGGGCGGGAGTTCCGCGCGCGACGGATCATCTCGGCAATCAATCCGCGGACGCTGTTTGCCGACATGCTGGATGACGATGCCGTCGGTGCCGAGATGCGGCGCGAGGTTGCGGCGGTGCCAATGCGCGGCTCCGCCTTCAAGATGTTCCTCGCGCTGGACGGTTTACCTCGCTATCGCGGCCTGCCGGATGGGATGAACTCGGCGCAGGTTGCCGGCACGCAGTTCCGCATCGCCTCGTCGCTTGCCCATATCGAGGACGCGGTACTCGACGGGCTGCGCGGCGTGCCGTCCGACGAGCCGATCATGTGGGGGCTGATGCCGACAGTTTCGTCGCCGGGCCTCGCACCGGCCGGAAAACACATCATGAGCGTAAATGTATGGCATGCGCCGCATGATCTGCGACAGGGCAGTTGGGACACCGAAAAGGAAGTCTTCGGCCGCCGCTGCATCGACGTGCTGGGCAGGCTGATGCCAGATATTCAGGATCGGATCATCGGCCATCATTTCCTGAGCCCGGTCGATCTTGAGCACGAACTGGGTCTCGTCGGCGCCAACATCACACACGGCGACATGCTGCCCAACAACCTGTTCGGCGCCCGCCCTCATGTCGCGGCCAATGATTACCGAACGCCGCTGGAAGGCCTCTATCTCAGTGCCTCGGGCACCTGGCCCGGCGGCTACGTAACCGGCATTCCCGGCCACAATACGGCCGCGGCCGTGCTTGCCGACATCGCCAACGCCACCCACAGACACGTCAGGGACGCTACATGGAATTCCTAGTCAATATCACGCTCAAATGGTCCGAGAACATGGAGCCCGAGCTCAGGGACCGGATTATCGTCGATGAACGGGCGCACGCCGCCGAGCTGATCAAGCAAGGCCACCTCGTGCGGATGTGGCGCGTGCCGGCGCGGTTCGAGAACTGGGGCTTGTGGCGGGCCAAGGATGCCACCGAGCTGCACGACATCATCTCCGGACTGCCGGCATTCCCCTGGATGATCCAGGTGAACGTGCATCCGCTGGCCCGCCACGCCGTGGATCCAGCACCCTACATCGCCGCCTAAGCTGCCGCGTCGCCCTTGAGTAGGCGGGTTCGCCCCCAGGCATTTGACTCTCGTCCAAGGCTCACTTCGTGCTCAACGCCTCCCGATTGAAAGGCATCCTGCCAGCCATTCCGACGCCGGTACGAGCGGACGGGAGCGTGGACGAACAGGCCGCTGCAAAGCTTGTCGGCCATCTGCTGGCCGGAGGCGTCGACGGCCTGTTGCCCCTCGGCGGAACCGGGGAGTACGGGGCCTTGTCGCGCGCGGCGCGCATTCGCATTGCATCGGCCTGCGCCGAGTGCGTTGCGGGCAGGGTGCCTGTCATCGCCGGAGTGCTCGACCCCGGCTATCACGATGCTCTTGCGGCAGCGTACGACTTTGCCTCCGCCGGCGTCGATGCGCTTCTGGTTGTGACGCCTTATTACACCAATCCGACTCAGGCAGGCCTATGCGACTACTTCCTGCGTTTCGCGGATGAATCCCCGCTGCCGATCCTGCTATATGAGATTCCCTACCGCACCCGCATCGCGCTGGACCCCGAGGTGACGCATCTGCTGTCGCGGCATGAGCGCATCATCGGCATGAAGGTGTGCAACACCGACATGTATCATTTCTTGCGCGTGGTCGCCGGTGTCGACAAAGAGTTCGCCGTTCTCAGTGGCGAGGACAGCCTGTTTCCCTTGCATGTCGCGGCCGGGGCGAATGGCGGTATCGTCGTGACCGCAAGCCTTCTGCCGCGAACCTGGCGGCGGATGTTCGATCTCGTGTCCCAAGGCCGGACCCAAGAGGCACTACTGCTGCACCGGAAGCTCATTCCCCTGATCAACCTGGCTTTCGCCGAAACCAACCCCGGGCCACTGAAGTCGGTGCTCGATCTGGTCGGCGTCGATGCCCCCGAGGTGCTCGCTCCATTGGTCCAGCCCGCATTTGAATTGCAAGCCCGGCTACGATCGGAAGTGGAACATTTGCTCGGTGCCTACGAGAATGCATAACCCGATACGACTGAGCGCTGTCGCACATATCAGTTCAAATGCTCGGCGATCTGGCTGACGGCGGCGACGATAAGCTCGGCATGCGCGGTGCGGGCTTCGGCGGTGGCGCGGGCAGCCGGCGTTGAGATGCTGATCGCAGCAATAGGTCGCCGGTCCGGCCCGCTGATGGCGGCGCCCGTTGCAAACACGCCGTCGCGCCACGACGCGGTGGTGGCGTAGCCGCGCGAGGCGATGCCGCGCAGTTCGACGAGCAGCTCGCCAAGCGGCAACGCGGCTGACACGGCACTTGCCTGGCTGTCTGCCTTGACCGCTTCGCTATAGATCCGTTCGATGTCCGCTTCCGGCATCTGCGCCAGCATGGCCTTGCCGGTTGCGGTGACCAGCACCGGAGCGCGACCGCCGAGCGGTTCGACATGGCGCACCGCATGCGGGCTTTCCAGACGCTCGATCAGCACGATTTCGGATTCGTCCAGAACCGCGAGATGGATGGTTTCGCCGGTTTCGCGCCGAAGCTGTTCCATCACCGGCAAGGCCGCTTCGCGCAGGCCGAAATGGTTGCCCGCCTTGCGGGCGAGGCGGCTGGCCCGGAACGTCAGTTCCCATCGTGTGCGCTCTCCACTGGCCGGCCGGATCCAAGCCGCCTCGTGCAGCGTTTCAAGCGCGCGCTGAACCGATGATTTCGGCTGCTTGAGGTGGACGGCGAGTTCGCTGACCCCGACCGGCTGCAGGTCGGCAACGGTTTCCAGCACCACAAGAGCCTTCCTCACGCTGTTCATGCCTTGACATCCTCCCAAGCCTGAAATAGCAATCATGCCGTAATTTGGAACATCGTACCGAAATACGGCACAGAAAGCAAACTCTAAATTCGCCGGAACAAGACGAATGCATCGTTGCCCGGCATGCTGACAGGGGAGGAAACATGAGGATGAAGATCGTATCAGCCGGCAGGTGGATGCTGGGTGCCGCTGCTGTGGCGCTCTGCCTGGCCGGCCAGGCCGTGGCCGCGGAGCCCAAGTCGGGCGGCACATTCAAGCTCGTTGGATCGGGTGACGTCGCCGGCTTCGATCCGGTATCCGCGCGCACGGCCGCCGTATTCCTGCACCGCGCCCTGACACGTACCCTCGTGGCGTTCCCGACCGATGCCGACCCGAAGGTTGCCGCGCAGCCGGTCGCCGATCTGGCCGAAGCCGTGCCGGTGGCCGAGGAAGGGGGGCTCGTCTATCGACTGACCATTCGCGAAGGTGCGACATGGAACACCGAGACGCCGCGCCAGATCACCGCAGCCGATGCAATCCGCGGCTTCAAGCGCCTGTGCAACCCGGTCCAGCCGACCGGCACGCCGACCTATTACATCGGCGTCATCAAGGGTTTCGCCGATTATTGCGCTGGCTTCGCCAAGGTGCCTGCCGATGTCGCGGCCATTCGCGACTATGTCGAGGGCACCGATGTCGAAGGGTTGACGGCCGAGGACGAACGCACGCTCAAGATCACGCTCGAACGGCCAACCGCCGACTTCGCCTCGATCCTGGCACTCGTCTCTTCTGCGCCGGTGGCTCTGGAGATGCTCGACCACCTGCCCAATTCGCCTGAGCTGCGCCGTAACTATGTCAGCTCCGGTCCCTATGTGATCGAAGACTACATCCTGAACGAGAGCATCTCGCTTGCGCGCAGCGAGAGCTGGAACGCGGCTGCCGATCCGATCCACAAGGCCTATGTCGACCGCATCGAAGTTGCTTTCGGGACACCCGATGCCGGCAAGACCCAGCGTATGATCGAAGCCGGCGATATCGATGGCTATTTCGACCTGTCGATCGCCACCGCCGACCTGACCCGCATCATGACCAATCCAGGCGATACGCAGTTGCTGCAGTTCGCCGACGGCGCGATCAATCCGGTCCTCGTCATCAACCTGGCATCGCCGAACAACAACAAGGCGCTGGCCGACATACGCGTTCGTCAGGCGCTGAATTACGCGGTCAACAAGTCGGCGATCGTCCAGGTCGGCGGCGGTCCAGCCGTCAAGCAGCCGATCGGTCAGCTTCTGACGGCGAACGTCATCGGTCACAAGCCGTATGACCCCTACCCGACGCCGGAAAGCAAGGGCGATCCCGAAAAGGCCAAGCAGCTGCTTGCCGAAGCGGGCTTCCCCGATGGCATCGAGCTCAAATACAGCTATGCCGCCGGCGGCCGTTACGATCTCTACTCCGCCGCACTTCAAGCTGACCTCGCCAAGGCCGGCATCAAGCTGATCATGCAGCCGGGGCCGTCGCGCACGGTGATGTCGCAGATGTACCAGAACCGCCAGGCAACCAATGCCGGCGCCTGGGACCTTGGCATGACCTCGCTGCGCGCCGACTGGGTCGGCGATTCCGCCCGCACCATGATCGTGCCGATGTTCCATGGCGAGGCCTGCGAGAAGAGCACCAGCAACTGGACCTGCTACAACAATCCGGCGGTCAATGCGCTGATCGACAAGGCGCTGACGGCGACCGACGAAGCGGTCGCTGCCGAGTCTTGGGCACAGGCTGACCGCGCGATCATGGCGGATGCGCCCGTCGTGCCGCTGATCACCGGCAAGATCTCGCTCTACGCTTCCGAGCGCATGCGCGGCACCACCGTCAACCTGCTGTTCAACAACGTCGATCCGACTCTGGTCTGGATCGACGAATAAGCAAGCCTGCGCGGGCGGCGCCAACCGCCGCCCCGTCCCCCTCTCATCCAAATGCCCGGAGCCTGAAGTGCAGTATCGTCAGATCGGAACATCGGACCTCAAGACCTCGGTCTTGTCGCTAGGGTCCTACCAAACCTATTCGCGGATGGAGTATCGCGACGTCGTCAATCTCGTGCGGCGTGCTGCGGAGCTCGGCATCAATCTCTTCGACGTCGCCCACTATCGCACGGCCCCGCACACCGAAGTGGTGCTCGCGCGCGCCCTGCGCGATGCCGGCCTGAAACGCGACCAGATCATGATCATGGACAAGGTCTGGTGGTACGACAATGACGAGCCGACGCTGGAGCACCAACTCGACGAGCTGCTGTTCCGCCTCGACACCGACTATCTCGATGTCATCATGTGCTACGGCATGCGTCCGGGCCGAGACGATCCGGCGGCAACCGCGCGTCTGAATGCCGGCTTCGTCACCTCGGGCAAAGCGCGCGCCTGGGGTGGCCTGAACTGGTCGGCCAAGGATCTGCGCATCGCGCACGAAACCTGCGTCGCCGAAGGCCTGCCGACACCACAAATCGTCCAGCTGAAATACAACATCGCCCGCCGCCACATCGTCGAGTCCGAGGAGTACACCCAGCTGCGTGCCGAGACTGGCATTGCGATCCACGCTTCCGACAGTCTCGAAGGCGGCATCCTGGCCGGCAACCTGGTCCGCGAGCGCGTGCTCGGGCGCGACCCAGGCAATGTCCGCGAAGAGATCATCGCGCTTGTGCCGAAGCTACGCGAGGTTGCGGAGGGCTTTGGCTGCTCCATGGCACAGCTGGCGATCGCCTTCTGCATCGCCAACCCGCAGACGGCGTCGCTGCTGTTCGGTGCCAGCCGCATCGGCCAGCTCGAGGACAATGTCGGCGCTGTGGCGCTGGTCGAAAAGCATGGCGAGGCCATCGTCGCGGCGCTCGCCGGTTTTGGCGTCGCCGGCCATGAGTTCGATCTGCCGCCGAACCACGCCACGCCCCTGACCAGGGACTGAACCGCCAAGGACTGACCCGTCTCATTGGAAATGCCCATGTCCGATACCACAGCCACATCGCGGCCGCCGGCCGCGCCAGTGCTCAGCACACGGCAGCGCGTCATGCGACAGTTGCTGCGCGACAAGGCTGCGATGGCGGCAAGTGCCGTTATCCTGCTGCTTGTGCTGATGGCCGTTTTCGCGCCACTGATCGTGGCCCTGGTCGGACATGGGCCCAACGAACAGTTCCGCGACACGGGCCTGACCGCCGGCGGGGTGCCTCTGCCGCCGGGGTCGCTCTTCCTGCTCGGCACCGACGTCGTCGGCCGGGACCTGTTCGTTCGGCTGGTGGTCGGCACCCAGGTGACCGTCTTCGTCGCCATCGCCTGCGCGCTGACAGCCATCGTCATCGGCGTGGTCATCGGCATGATGGCGGGTTATCGCGGGGGCCTCATCGACACGCTCTTGTCCGGCTTCGTCGACGTGGTCCTCGGCCTGCCGTTGCTCATCACCGCGGTGGCGCTTGTCTCCGTCTATGGCGCGAGCTTCGGCATCATGATGGGCACCATCGTCTTCTTCACCTGGGGGCCAGTGGCGCGCGTCGTGCGCAACCTCGTGGTGGCGACCAAGAGCGGCGAATTTGTCGACGCGGCACGCATGCTCGGCGCCTCCGACACCCACATCATGCTGCGCGAGATCCTGCCCAACATCGCAGGCCAGGTCATCGTCTATGGCAGCCTGCTGATCCCGCAGGTCATCGTGCTCGAGGCGTCCCTGAGTTTCCTCGGCCTCGGCGTGCCGCCGCCGACGGCCACCTGGGGCGGCATCATTGCCGAAAACCAGACCAACTATGCTGTTGCCTGGTGGTCGATCCTGTTTCCGAGCCTGTTCCTGCTCGCCGCGACGCTGGCTTTCAACGTCTTGGGCGACGGCCTGCGCGACGCGCTCGACCCGACGGCCCAGCGCAGCAGATAGGATTTGTCATGTTGAGGTTCTTGCTGCGCCGGCTCCTGTTCGGATTGCTTACGCTCTGGCTGATCACTCTCGCCGTCTTCATCCTGTTTTTCCTGGCCACGCCGGGCGACCCCGCGCTCAACTTCGCCGGCGAGTTCGCCACAGCCGACCAGGTTGCCATGGTCCGTGCCCGGCTCGGGCTCGATCAGCCGGTCTACGTGCAATATCTGCGCTACATGTGGGCGCTGCTCCACTTCGATCTCGGCATGTCCTTCGTCAATCAGGAGGAGGTGTTGGCAACCATCGTACGGCGCATGCCTGCCACCATCTCGCTTGCGCTGGGCTCGGTTGCCGTCTGGCTTATGATCGCCATTCCGGCTGGCATCTTCTCGGCTCGGCGTTCCGGCCAGGCCGCCGACCGCCTGATCACCATGGCGGCACTTGCCGGCATGTCGTTTCCGACCTTCGTGGTCGGCACGCTGTTGTTCTATGTCCTGTTCTTCCAGCTCACCAATGCAGGATTTCCGCTCTTTCCCTCGGGTGGGTTCGTTCCGATCACCCGCGATCCGCTGGAATGGCTGCGCCACATGATCCTGCCATGGGCAACCCTGGCGGTCGTCGGCACCGGTACCTACACCCGAATTGCCCGCGGCTCGATGCTTGAGACGCTCAATCAGGACTATGTCCGCACGGCGCGGGCCAAGGGCCTCGGCGAACAGCGCGTCATGTACAAGCACGCTTTGCCGCCGGCGATGACACCCGTGATGACGCTTGTCGGTCTCGATCTCGGCGGCCTGCTCGGCGGCACGATCATCACCGAGCGCATCTGGGGTCTCAACGGCGTCGGCTCGCTTGCCGTGCAGGCGGTCGAGAGCGGCGACCTTCCAGTCATCATGGGCACCGTGCTGATCGCCGCGTTCTTCGTCGTCGTTGCCAATCTGTGCGTCGACATCCTTCAGGCCGTGCGCGACCCCCGCGTCCGCCTCGGCTGACATCATCCAGTGGAGTTGTTCATGTTTCTGGTATTGCGCGACATTCGCGGTCTCTCGGGGCGGTCATGCTGAACCGCCCGCAACTCGGCCTGATCGTCCCGCCGGCGTCCGGTGCCGTGCCGCCCGATGCCGCCACGATCTACCCACAATACAGTTTCCTGGCCGAAGGGCTTGGCCTCACCGAACTGTCCAGCAACGGCTACGACTCGGTCATCGAGACGGTCGGCGCTGCTGCCGTGCGCCTTGCGGCCCGTGGCGCAAGTGTGGTCTCGCTGATGGGCACCTCGCTCAGCTTTTATCGTGGCCCCGATTTCAACGCGGTGCTGGAAAACGAGATCGCGGTGCGCGCCGGCGTTCCTGCGCTGACCATGAGCACCGCCATTCTGGAAGCGGCGACGGCCCTTGGCGTACGTCGGCTCGCGGTCGCCACTGCATATCGCGATGACGTCAATGCTTCACTGCAGCGCTTCCTGGAAGCGGCGGGAATTGAAGTGTTGTCGCTGGAGCACCTTGGCATCGCGTCGGTCGATGCGGTTCACCAGGTGCCGGAGGACGACGTCACGGATCTCGGACGCCGCGCCTTTGCATCCGCGCCCGACGCCGAGGCAGTGTTGATTTCGTGTGGCGGGCTCGCGACCCGTGCTGCGGTACGCACAATCGAGGCTGAAGCTGGCATTCCCGTCATCACCTCGCCGCTGGCCGGCTTGTGGGCGACTGTCAGTCGCGCCGGGGTTGATCCCCGTGCCGAAGGCGCAGGGCGCTTGTTCCAAACTACACTGGAGCAATAGAGGACGACATGTTCGTTTCTGTTCGCGATTTGAAGGTGCATTTCCCGGCGGAGGAGGGCTTGGTCCGCGCCGTCGATGGACTGTCCTTCTCGATCGAGCGCGGCAAGACGCTTGCCATCGTTGGCGAGTCCGGATCGGGTAAGACGGCGGCAAGCCTTGCCATGCTTGGCCTGCACGGCAAGGCAGCGCGCATCAGCGGCGAGATCGCCATTGGCGATGCCCAGGTGGTGGGCGCTTCGGAATCGACGCTGCGACGGCTGCGCGGCAACCGTATGGCGATGATCTTCCAGGATCCGCTGACCGCTATGCACCCCTATCACAAGGTCGGCGAACAGATCGTCGAGGCCTATCGCACGCATCGCAGTGTGTCGCGCAAAGCAGCCCGGCAGCGCACACTCGACATGCTGGCGCGTGTCGGCATGGCCGATGCCCAACGCGCCTTCGACAGCTATCCGCACCAGCTTTCCGGCGGCCAGCGCCAGCGCGTTATGATTGCCATGGCCTTGTGCTGTGACCCCGAATTGCTGATCGCCGACGAGCCGACGACGGCACTCGACGTCACCGTTCAGGCCCAGATCCTCGATCTGCTCAAGGATCTCCAGCGCGAGTTCGGGTCGGCGATCATCATGATCACCCACGATCTGGGTGTTGTCGCGGAAGTCGCCGACGAGGTGGTGGTGATGTATGCCGGACGCGCCGTCGAAACCGGCACAGTGCGCGACGTCTTCTATCGGCCTTCGCACCCCTACACCTGGGGTCTGCTCGAATCCATTCCACGGCTGGACCACCAGCGCGACCGGCTGACGGCGATCCCGGGGTCGCCGCCCTCGCTTGCCGGCCTTGCCGAAGGCTGTGTTTTCCGGAAGCGATGTGGCCATGCAGCCTCTGGGCCTGACGGGCTGTGCGCCAGCCAGGCGCCATTGCCGACCGACATCGCTGCCGGCCATTCCATCCGCTGCCATCTTACGGATACCGGCCGGGCCGCCGCCCGTTCCAATCCACGCCAGCCCTCAGCATCCGAGGTCCAGCCATGAACGCGCCAGCGTCAGCGTCGCAACACGCTGCCCCTTTGCTCAAGGTCGAAAAGCTGAGCAAGCACTTTCCGCTGTCCACCGGTCTGTTCGGCGGGCAGGCGCGATCGGTCCGCGCTGTCGACGGCGTGTCCTTCGATGTCGCGCCGGGCGAAACGCTTAGCCTCGTCGGCGAATCCGGCTGCGGCAAGTCGACGACGGGACGCCTGATCGCCCGGCTGCTCGATGTCTCCAGCGGCCGGGTCAGCTTTCAGGGCCGCGACATGTCGCACATCCAGGGGGCCGATCTGCGTGCGCTGCGGCGCGACATCCAGATGGTGTTCCAGGATCCGTATTCGTCGCTCAATCCACGGCAGACGGTCGGCGATATCATCGGCGCGCCGTTCCTGATCCAGGGCATGACACCGGCCGAAGGCCGTCAAGCCGCGGTTCAGGAGCTGATGCGCCGGGTCGGGCTCAACCCGGAGCACTACTACCGTTACCCCCGCGAGTTTTCCGGTGGGCAGCGCCAACGCATCAGCATCGCGCGGGCGCTCGCATTGCGGCCGAAGCTGATCATCTGCGACGAACCGGTGTCGGCGCTCGACGTTTCGGTGCAGGCCCAGGTCATCAATCTTCTGCAGGACCTGCAGCGCGATCTCGGCCTGTCCTATCTGTTCATCGCCCATGACCTGTCGGTGGTTCGCCATATCTCGCATCGCGTCGCGGTGATGTATCTCGGACGTATCGTCGAGATCGCGGGGGTCGGCCCGCTCTACGAGCGGCCGTTGCATCCCTATACGCTGGCGCTGCTCTCATCTGCGCCCGATCCCGATCCTGACCGCGCGGCGTCCCGCAAGCGTTTCGTGCTCAAAGGCGAGTTGCCCAGTCCGGTCAATCCGCCAGACGGTTGCCTTTTCCACACGCGCTGCCCGATGGCGCAGGACAAGTGCCGCAGTGAAGTGCCCGCACTCCGGCAGGTAGCGGCTGGCCGCCAGTCGGCTTGTCACTACGCCGATCAGGTTCCGGCGATCGCTGCCGGATAGTCTGGCGACCGAAAGCCGGCAGCAGAAAGGGCGGCCTTGAGCCGCCCTTTCCTCATTTCCATACGATCGGCTCAGCCGCCGAAACTGCCGAGAGGCGCCGATGGGTGGGCATAGTTGCGATCGACATAGAGCAGCGCGTTGCCGTCGTTGCGCTGCCGAACCTCGGTCACGCGCCCGATCATCACGTTGTGGGTGCCGACGCGGTGCACAGTCTCCAGTTCACAGTCGAGATTGACGATGGCGTCGGTCAGCGCCGGCGAACCGGAGCCCATGACGAGCCAGTCGGCCGCGGCGTAACGTTCATCCATGTCCTGTGTCGTGCCCGCAAATTTGCCGGCCAGGTGTGCATGTTCCTGCGTAAGCACATTGATGCAGAAGCGCCGGTTGGCGAGGAACATGTCGCACTGCGCCGAACGCCCGTTCATGCAGACCAGAATGGTCGGCGGCTCGTCAGAAACGCTGCACATGGCAGTTGCGGTGAAGCCACCGCGACCGGCTTCACCGTCGGTGGAGACGATGTTGACCGGGGCGCAGACCCTGGCCATGGCGTTGCGGAACTCGACCTTCGTGAGAATGTCCGGCATGGCTTTTCTCCTCCCTTGGCCGTCAGCCGCGAAGCGGCGGCAGCCAGGTATCACCGGTCCAGCCGTTCTGGTCGTAGTCGGCCATGCAGGTGTCGACGAGTTCTTCCATCGCCTTCAGGCGACCGCCGCGCTCGGCACCCTTCAGCACCTGCAGACGGACCTCTTCGGGCGCGCCGGCGTAGTTCAGCTCGTAGAGCGCGTGACGGCCGCCGAACTCGGTACCGGTCGCATCCCACAGAAGCTTCATGATCTTGATCCGCTCGACATGGCCCATGTCGTTGGAGCCGCGAACATACTTGGCGAGGTAGGGATTGATGTCGGGATTGTCGAAATCGGCGGCGGAGGAGGGGAGGTAGATCAGGCCCGAGGCGATGACCTTGCGGACCGTTTCGATCACGCGTGGATAGGCCTCCGACATGAAGGTCCGGTAGGATAGCGCGGCCTCGAGATTGGGAAGCACGGCACCATTCGCCCATGGGATCGGGTTGTAGGCCATGGCATTTGAGAAGCTCCAGAACATGTGCCTGAGCGCGATGACCTCGCCCAGCGCTGCCTGGTTGCCGCGGAAGGCATCGCCGCCGGTGGCGCGCAGCGCCTTGGCCAGCAGGCCGGCGAGGAAATCGAGCTTGACGGCAAAGCGCGTGCAACCCTGGAAGCAGTAGCCATGCATGAAGCCGGAAGCGGGATGGAACGACAGAATCTTCGGTGCGTCGCGCAGCACCAGCACGTCCTCCCAGGGGATGAAGACATTGTCCAGCACCAGGATCGCGTCGTTCTCGTCGAAGCGCGACGACAGCGGATAGTCGAAGGGTGTACCGACTGTGTTGGCCGTCTGCTCGTAGGAGACACGGCAGAACATCTTGATGCCGGGCGCGTTCATCGGAACGATGAACATCACCGACAGCGAAGGATCCTCGGTGACCGTGGCCGAACTCTGGGCCAGGAAATTGTAATGCGTCAGTGCCGACGATGTCGCCACCACCTTGGCGCCCGAGACATAGATGCCGGCGTCGGTTTCCCTGGTGATGTGCACGAACACATCCTTGACCGCGTCGGCCGGCTTGTGGCGGTCGATCGGCGGGTTGACGATGGCATGGTTCATGAACAGGACGGATTCCTGCGCTCGCTTATGCCACGACAGTGCGTTGTCCTTGAACGGGCCGTACCAGTCGGCATTGGCGCCGAGCGTGTTCATCAACGCCGCCTTGTAGTCGGCAGTCCGCCCCATCCAGCCATAGGACATGCGCGCCCATTCGGCGATCGCGCCCTGCTGGGCGACAAGCTCCTGCGACGAGCGCGCGACGCGGAAGTATTTGTGGGTGAAGCCGCCCGAACCGGTGTCGGTCGGCGACGTCAGGCTGTCGTTGCGCTTGGGGTCGTGCAGCGCATCATAGAGCCGGGCCAGCGAGCGGGCCGAGTTGCGCATCGCCGGATGCGAGGTGACGTCGGCCACGCGTTCGCCATTGATATAGACCTCGCGCCCGTCCTTCAGGCTTTCGAGATATTCAGCGCCTGTGAATGGCCTGGTCTTGTCTTGGCGGAAATCTTCGGAACGCACGCTGTCCTCCCCTGATGATGCCCGAACCTAGCGCGAAAGGAGCTGGCAGGGGATGGACAGGTTGCCAAATTCGCTTGTACTTTTTCCGGAATGCAATCCGATCCCAACATTCCGAGTTTTTTCGTCTATGGCGAGCCGAGCCGCCTGCTCGAAGTCGGCTTTCTCCATGTCGAGGCTGTAAGCGACAGAAAAGACATCCATTTCGGCAAGGTTCGAGCGCATCGACACCCGCATATGGGCCAGATCACATTGTGGACCCAGGGTAGTGGCCACTACCGGATCGAAGACACGTCATGGGACTTTTCCGCGCCAGCGGTCAGTTTCGTCCCGAGCAGTATCGTCCATGGTTTCGACGTCGAGCCTGATGCCGACGCGACAGTGGTTTCCATAGCCGACGACATGCTCAAGGATCTGGCACGGCAGCTTCAGCTGTCGCTCGACACGCCGGTTTTCGTCGCCGGCCAGGGCGAAAGCGACAGCTGGCGCCGGCTTGCAACGGTCGTCGAAACATTGGCCTCCGAGTATCGCGACGACGCGCCACTAGCCGGAAAGCTGATGCCTGAACTGGCGGCCTCAGCGCTGTGTTACATCGCGCGGCTCAACCACAGTCAGCCGCAGGCGGTAGGATCACCCGCTGTCGTTCTTGCGACGGCGTTGCGCGGAGCCGTCGAAGCGCATTATCGCGAAGCCTGGCTTGTCGACGACTATGTCGCGGCACTGGCGACGACCCCGCACCTGCTCGACAAGGCCGCGCGCCAGGTGCTGGGCATGTCGGTCAAGGACGTGGTGCTGGAGCGGCGTTTGCTCGAAGCCAAGCGGCTTTTGATGTTCACCATTCGGCCGGTCGAGGATATCGCCTACGATACCGGCTTCGGCGATCCGGCTTATTTTTCGCGCTTTTTCCGTCGTCGCTGCGGCGAAGCGCCTTCAACCTGGCGTAGACGCCAGATCGAGGCGCAGTAGAGATGCCGGGGTGGACAACCGGGCGAAATCGACGAGGTACTGTTACGCCTGCCCTCATTCCTGCGGGGTCGTGCATCCCTTATGATCGTCGAGAACTCGATTTCTCGACCGTTGAGGCAGCGACTGTCTCACTGCCGCCGCATCGCAGCCCAACTAAGCTCTCTCTGCAAAAGCCTTCTCGACGACGTAGTCGCCAGGTATCGAGCTGTTACCCTCACGCATACCGAGCCCTTCGAGGATCTCGCGCATGTCAGCGATGAAAGCAGGGCTGCCGCAAAGCATTGCTCGGTCATCTTCTGCTGAAATCTCCGGCAGGCCGATGTCTGACACAAGTGTGCTCGCGCGGACGAGGTCAGTGATCCGGCCGCGGTTGCGGAAGGGTTCCCGCGTCACGGTGGGGTAATAGATCAGCTTTTCCGACAGCAATTCGCCGAAATACTCGTTGGCCGGGAATTCCTCGGTGATCTGTTGTTTGTAGGCCAGTTCGTCTGTTTGCCGGCAACCATGCACCAGCACGACATGCTCATAGCGCTCAAAGGTTTCAGGGTCGCGGATGAGGCTCATGAAAGGAGCCAGCCCCGTGCCCGTACCGAACAAGTAGAGATTGCGGCCTGGCGTGAGATTGGCAAGCAGCAGCGTACCTGTCGCCTTGCGGCCGACCACGATGCTGTCGCCAACAGTGAGGTGCTGGAGCCGCGAGGTCAGCGGGCCATTCTGCACCTTGATCGACAGGAACTCGAGCGTCTCGTCATGATTTGGGCTGACCACGCTGTAGGCCCGCAGCAGCGGCTTGCCATCCACCTCCAGCCCGATCATGGCGAACTGGCCATTCTCGAAGCGGAACGCCGGATCGCGTGTCGTGGTGAAGGAGAAAAGTGTGTCGGTCCAGTGATGCACGCTCAACACCTGCTGTTGGGTAAGGTTGCTCATTCCCCGTGCTCCTCGCTAAGGGTTCAGGTCCGTTTGGACGGTGGACGTGTGGGTGGGTACTCGGCTAGACGGCCAGGTGCCGTTGCTTGATGTCAGGGTCGGCGTCAAACTCCTGCCAACTGCCGCGGAAGGCGATGCGGCCGGTGTCCATCACCAGCACCGTGTCGGTTGTCTGCCTGGCAAACCAGATGTTCTGTTCGCACAACAGCAGCGCTGCCTGCTCGGCCTCGCACAGTTCACGCACGCTGATGGCAAGCTGCTCGACGATCGCCGGTGCCAGCCCCTCGGTCGGCTCGTCCAGCAGAAGCAACCGCGGGCGGCAGGCGATTGCCCTGGCAATCGCCACCATCTGCTGCTGGCCGCCGCTGATCTGGCCGCCGCCGCGTTCGCTGATCGGCTGCAGCATCGGGAAGCGGTCGACGATCTCCTGAGCAGGAATGGGCGTACGGCCGGGCGCGGTTGCATAGGCAGCCATCCTGATGTTCTCGCGCACCGTCAGATGCTGGTAGATACGTCGGTCCTCCGGTACCAGCTGCAGGCCGAGCCGTGCCCGCTTGAACGCCGGCAGGCCCTTGAGCGACCGGCCCTCCCAGCGGACCTCGCCGTCGACGGTCGGGCCGGCATTCATGATCGACTTCAAGAGCGTCGACTTGCCCGCGCCATTGCGGCCGATCACGGCCACCCGGCCGAGGACGGGAACATCGAGGTCGACGCCGTGCAGGATGTGGCTGCCGCCATAGAAGGCGTTGATGCGGCTTGCCTCAAGCATGATGCGCCTCCTTGCCGAGGTAGACGTCGCGCACCACAGGGTCGGCGCGGATATCGTCGATGCTGCCTTCTGCGATCTTGCGGCCCTGGTTCATCACCATGATGCGGTCGGCCAGCCCGAAGATGACGCCCATGTCGTGCTCGGTCATGATGACGGTCAGGCCGCTGCCCTTGCCACTGATGCTGCGGATCAGCTCGGTCACGCCAACGCGTTCGCTGGGCGACATGCCTGCGGTAGGTTCGTCGAGCATGAGAACCTTGGGCCGCCCGGCGAGCGTGATGCCAAGTTCCAGTCGCTTCTTGTCGCCATGCGACAGTTGGGCGGCGGCAATCCTTGCCTTGCGCTCCAGTGACAGCCTGGCCAGGATTTCACCGGCCTCGTCCACGGTCGCGCGCGACGGCCTGACCTGATACCAGGGGGTGTCCCGCTGTCCCATGTTCTTGGCGCGCGCCTCGATGGCAACGACGATGTTCTCCTCAGCAGTCATTTCCTTGAAGATGCGCGCCATCTGGAAGGTGCGGCCCATGCCCGCGCGTGTGCGGCGGTATGCCGGTTCCTTCGTTACATCCTTGCCGAGGAACTCGACGGTGCCCGCCTCGCAGCCGACTTCGCCGGTCATGACCTTGAACAGCGTCGTCTTGCCGGCGCCATTGGGGCCGATGATGGCGAAGGTCTCACCTTCCAGAATCTCCGCCTCGATGCCGTGCAGTACCTTGAGCGCGCCGTAACTCTTGTCGACGGAATGCAGCCGGATCATAACGCCTACTCCTTCACCGGCCGGAGGGTCGCCGCTGTGGCCTTCGCCTCGGCCCGATATGGATCAGCAAGACGGGCGACCAGCGCGTTCCAGGCACCGGCCACGCCAGTGGGAAACAGCAGTACGACACCAAGCAGGATGCCGCCGGTGATGATCTCCTGGATACCGACCAGGGTGCGCGTCGAGAACTCGATTGCGGAGAACAGGAAGGCACCGATCATCGGCCCCCAGAAGGACGAAGCACCGCCAAGAAGGGTGAACAGTATCGGTTGCGTCGAGCGCATCATGTTGCCGATGTCAGGCGTGACGATCTGGGCCCAGGGCGCGAAGAGCGAGCCCGCACAGGCGGCAATCGCCCCTGAAATGGTGAATGCGACCAGGCGGTAGCGATGGGTGTCGACGCCCATGAACGCGGCGCGTTCGGTGTCCAGCCGGATCGTGCGCAACGTGCGACCGAAGCGGCCGTGGGCGATCCACCAGCACAGGGCCACCAGAAGAGCGCAGGCGACGCACAGGAACCAGTAATAGTGGTTGCCTTGGGCGAGATCGACAGTAGCAACGCCGATGGAGGCCTTCGGCCGGACAATGCTCGGGATGCCGTCCTCCGCACCCAGCCAATGGATCTTGGCGAGCGTGATGCGCAGCAGCTCGGCCAGCGCCAGCGTCAGGATGGCCAGGAAGATGCCGGTCGACCGCCTGAGCGCCACGACACCGATGGCAAAGGCCACCGCTCCGCCAATGGCCGTCGACAGGGCGATCAGCAGCAGGAACTGCCCTTCATACCCGCCGCGCAGTGTCACTGCCATCGTATAGGCGCCGATGGAAAACAGCCCACCGCTGCCGAAGCTGGCCAGGCCGGCATAACCGAACAGCAGGTTCCAGGAGAGTGCGAAGACGGCGACAACCATCGTCGTGCCAGCGAGGAACACAAGCCCGGAATTGGCCCAGAAGGGCAGAAGGACAAGCGCTGCCGCAAGGACAGCGAGCAGAGCGCCCGAAATGGTGCGGTTCATAGCCGGCTCTCCCCGAGGATGCCGTTCGGCCACATCAGCAGGAAGGCGACCATGCCGACATAGACGGCAACGCCCGGATAGGCCGGCAGGAACATCGTGTTGAGGCCGTCGATCAGGCCGAGCAGGATGGCGGCGATAAAGGCGCCGCGGACATTGCCCAGCCCGCCGATGACAACGGTGATGAAGGCGAGCAGCAGGAAGGTGTCACCGAGCGCCGGCGACAGCGTCTGATTGGGCAGCAGCAGACCGCCGGCAAGCCCGGCAAGGGCAAAGCTGCCGCCAACCGCCGCCATGATGCCCGCCGGAACGTTGATGCCCAGCAATTCGGCCATCCAGCCGTCACGGGCGATCGCGGTGATCATCTTGCCGGCCCAGGCCCGATGGATGACGAAGTCGAGTGCCAGGAAAACGACGATGCCGGAGCCGATGATGAACAACGAGAAAGACGGCACGAACAGACCGAAGATATCGACGCCGGTATCGATGCCGGGCGGCGGATCGACCGACAGGAACTCGAGCCCCCAGACAAGCTTCACGAAGCCCACACAGACAAGCATCACCGCGAAGGTAGCGATCAGCATGTAGTGTTCGTCGACATGCTGAATGCGCCGGAGGACGAAACGCTGGACAACGATCCCGAGGACGCCCACCACCAGCGCCGCAACGACGGCCGCGGCAACCAGCGCCAGGACCGAACGCGGAGCCGAGCCGACGAGCGAGCTCGCGACATAGGCGCCGATCATGAAGAAGGCGCCATGGGCGAAGTTGAGGATGCGCATGATCCCGAAGACGAGGGTCAGACCCGCGGCGACAAGGAACACGGCCATCCCGGTCGTGAGACCGTTGACCAGCGTGAACATCGTACTTTCCGCCTCTAGTTGAGCTTGGAGCCAGGGGTTGCCTTCTCCAGGAACTCCGCGCCCGGAAGCTGCGCCGTCTCGAACACGCTCCAGCCATTGGCGTTCTTGTCGTCTCGGCCGAAGCGGATGTAGGTCAGGTCGCCGGCAAAGCCGTGATCTTCCTTGCGGAACTGGATCTTGCCCAGCGCCCCTTGCGGCGTCTCCGTCTCGATGGTCGGGATCAGCTTGGCCGCGTCGAGCGAACCCGCCTTGGCGACGGCATTGGCGATCGTCAGGATGCTGTCGTGCGAAACGCCGATGTACCAGTTCGGATATTCGTCGCCGCGCAGCTTGATGTAGGCCTTGTGGACCTCGTCGCTGACCGGGTTGCCCTTGTTGGCAGCCGGATACCAGCCGGTCCAGCTCCACAGCGACGCAGGCGTGTTGGCGCCCATGGCTTTGGCGATGGCGAACTCGTTGGCACTGTCGCACAGCACCTTGAACTTCTCGTCGAGACCGAAGGTGCGAGCCTGCTTGTAGTAGCTGATGGCGTCGGCGCCCTGCAGGACGTTGAACAGCCCCGGCGCGCCCGACCCGATGATGTTGGAAATCTGGTTGCGGAAGTCGGCGCCGCCATAGGGCACCAGCACCGGGTCGAGCACCTCGACCTTGCGACCGGCTTTTTCGGTTTCTGCCTTCAGCCCCTTGGTGAAGGCGTTGGTGATGTCGGCAAGCGCGGTGACGTCGGAGCGCAGCGTCGCCCACTTCTCGATCTCCGGGTGCTTCTGGGCCATCAGGGTGCCATAGCCGCCGAAGCACATCGGTGACGAAAACCCGAGGCGGAAGGCGCGCGGATTGAAGGCTTCATGGGTCAGTGCAAGCGCCGATGCCCCGACCATGACCATGGTGACATCAGCTTCCTCGAGCAGCGGCAAGGTGCCGAGCAGGTTGGCGGTGAAGGTGCCCTGGGCAAAAAGCTTGATGCCATTGCCGGTCAGTTCGCGGAAAGCAGTGACGGCACCTTCGGGCGAGTTCTTGTCGTCGCGCACCACCAACTCGATCTTCGCGCCATTGACGCCGCCGGTAGCATTGAGGCGCTCGACCGCAATCTCGCAGCCATCCTTGATGTAGTTGCCGTAGAGCTGGCCCGGGCCGCTCAACGTGGTGATCAGGCCTATGCGTACAGCTTCTCCCTGCTGCGCGCGCAAGATGCCAGGCATAGCCAGCGCGCCGAAGCCCGCTGCAGAAGTCGTCAAAAAATGTCTTCTGTTCAATCGCATGTCTTCCTCCCAAAAGACCGGGGCTTCCTCCTCCCCGGATGAAATACGGTCAGTGGATCTGCAGAACCAACTCCCTCACGCGCGAGCGCATGATCTGTCCGGTGGCCGGCGTCTTTGGCAGTTCGTCGACAGCCACGATGCGGCGCGGATGCTTGAAGGTCGCCAGCGACTGGCCGAGATGGCTGCGCACGGCCTCCAGGCTCGGGCATTCGCCCGGGCGGTCGAGTACGACGGCAGCACAGACCAGTTCGCCCCATACGGGGTCCGGCAAACCAACAACGGCGACCGAACGGATGCCCGGGCAGCCGGCGAGCGCGAGCTCCACCTCGGCAGGTGCCACCGTCTCGCCACCCGAGCGGATGACCTCGCGGCGGCGACCCGTGATGGTCAGGAAGCCTTCGTCATCCGTCTCGGCGACATCGCCGCTGCGATACCAGCCGTCGACGAACACCTCGGCAGTCTGATCGGGCAATTCGAAATAGCCGTCCATCATGCTGAGTGAGCGCAATTGCAACTCGCCATCGATTATGCGCGTCTCGTTGCCAGGCAGGGGCAGGCCTACACTGCCGGGCTTGCGATCGATCTCGGAATCGTTGAGGCCAAGTGCCGCGCCAAACTCGGTGGAGCCGTACATTGCAGCGCGATAGGCGCGCGGAAAGCGGGCACGGATGCGGTCCATCAGCACCGGATCGAAGCGCGAGGTGCCTGACGCCGCCGAGCGCACCACCGTAGCGTCGAAAGCGACGTTGGAGGCGAGCAGCCGCTCCCAGACAGCAGGGATGCAGTAGAGAAAAGCCGGTTTCCAGCGGTCTATGGCGCGGGCAAGCATGTCGCCTTCGGGGCGGCTGACGAAGTGCACAGCGCGCCGATGCGCCCAGTTCTCCATCAGGTAGTTCCAGCCGGCCCAATGGAACATCGGGAACGTCATCAGTTCGCCACGGCCACCTGACGTGACGAAACGCGAAGCGCCGAGATAGGAGCGCAGCCAACTTGCCTTATGTGACAGCACCACGCCCTTCGGCCGACCCGTGCTGCCGCTGGTCAGGAAGATCGCATGGGTGTCCTCTTCCTCGACGCCGAGGTCGGGAAGTCGGTCGCAACTGGCCCTGCTGGCGAGAGCATCAAGGTTCACGCCCGCAGTTGCCGCGGCGCCAGCGCCGAGGATCGCCACCGGAACATCGGCGCAGGCTGAGGAGAAGCGATGGCCGTGCTGCCGCAACGGATCGAGCACGAGAAGGTCTGGCCGGATGTAGCCGGCAATCGGCAACAGCTCATCTTGCGACAGCGCCGGGTTCAGCGGCACGAAGGCGGCCCCCAGTCGCTGGCTGGCGAAATAAAAAGCCAGATGGTCGAGCGTCATTTCGGCCTGAAACAGAATGCGGCTGCCACGCTTGATGCCGAGGGATTGGAGGACCCTTGCCATCGCATTGGCAGCGCCATCGACCTCGGCGAACGTGACAGTGTGTTCATCGAGCGACGCTGCGAGCGCATTCGGCGTCGAGCTGACAGCAAGATCGAGTATGCGATGGACGTGCCGTTGCATCATGCCTGTTCCGTAGCCGCAATGTCCTTGATTTCGCCCAGCGGGTAGGTCTTGCCGAGCGACTCCATCATGTAGTCCGCGCCACCAGATGCCGGCACGAACCAGCCGGTCGGGCACATGGTCAGGATCTCGACGAGGCTGAGCCCCTTCTTTTCCATCTGTCGCTGGAAGCCCTTGCGGATCAGTCGCCGCGTCGCCGCGATCGAGGCGGCGTTGTGCACCGAGCCGCGCGCCACGAAGGCCGATCCCGGCATCGCCGCCACCATATCGCCGATGACGATGGGATAGCCGTGATAGGCGGCATCGCGGCCTTCGAGCGTGTTCTTGGTGCGCTGGCCGATGACGGAGGATGCCGTCATCTGGCCGCCGGTGTCGCCGAACACGCCGTTGTTCAGCAGGATGCAGGTGATGTTTTCACCGCGTGCCGTCGCATGCAGTATTTCGGCGAGACCCTCGCTGGTCATGTCGCCATCGCCTTGCAACGTCCATACGGCGACCTCCGGACGCATGCGCTTGAGGCCGGTCGCAACCGCGGGTGCGCGTCCGTGCAGGCAAAGCGTGGAGTCGACATCCATCGTCATGATGAACGAGCCGTAACAACCATGGCCGATGATCGATACGTTCTTTTGAGCTAGGCCGAGTTCCTCGATGACCTCGAGCACCAGGCGGATGGCCACCGGCTCGCCGCAGCCTGGGCAAAGATGATGTTCCTCGGTCTGCAGCAGCGTCGGCTTGAACGAAGCCACCTTGTTGCTGGGCGCCTCGGGCGGGCGCGTGGTCATGACGATGCTCATTTGCTGGCTCCGTGGATGGCTAGCTCGATGCGCTCGCGGATCACGGTCGCATCCATGAGGGGGCCGAGGTTCAGGCCGGACTCATCGAAGCTGACGCCGCCGATAGCCTTGACCAGCTTGCGGTCGTGCACGTTGAGCCTGACGTCATCGATCATCTGGCCGGCATTGAGCTCGAACACCAGCACGCGCTTGCAGCCCTGCGACGCCCGCTCGAGCGCTTCTCCCGGATAAGGCCACAGTGTAACAGGGCGGAAGTAGCCCACCTTGTGGCCGTCGGCGCGCATCTCGCGCACCACATGCTCGACGAACTTGCCGCCAGAGCCGAAGGCGACGACGAGCGTTTCAGCGTCGTCCGTGAAGCCCTCTTCATAGCGCGCTTCGACTTCGGCGATGGCGTCGAACTTGGCGGCGATGCGCTCCCAGTGCTTGCTCGGGCCGGGACCGGGGTCGTTGGTCTTGCCACAACCGAAGGTCCAGATCTGGCGCGACTTGCCGGTGCCACCCGAAGTGCCGTCGAGCTGCCAGTCCTTGGGCGGCAGCGGCGCGAGGTCAAGCTGCGGCAGCGTCGTTCCCATCTGGGTGCGGGCGAGCAGATTGTCGCCCATGAAGATGACAGGCACGCGGTACTTGTCGGCGAGGTGGAAGGCGAGTTGCGCGTGCTCGACCGCCTCATGCAGATCCTTTGGCGCCAGCGTGATGGTGCGGTAGTCACCCCAACCGCCGCCGCGTGTCGCTTGGAAATAATCCTGCTGGTTGCGGGCCATGTTGAAGATGACGATCGGCGTCTCGTTGAGCGCGGCCTCCGCGATCGCCTCCTGCATCAGCGCCAAGCCCTGGCCGCAGGAGCCGCTGGCGGCGCGAAAACCACCGGCTGCAGCACCCAGTGCCATGTTGATGCCTTCTATCTCCGTCGCCGCATTGATGCAGACCCCTTCATGGTGCGGCAGTTTCTCGGCCATGTATTCGAGCAGCTCGGTCGCCGGCGACATCGGATAGCCAGCATAAAAGCGCAGGCCAGCCTGGATCGCCGCCTCGACGATCGCCTCGCTTCCATCCATCAGGCGCATCGTCATCACTGCATCCTTTCGGCGTCGGAGCCCGAAACGATCGGCTCGTGGTACTTGTAGACTTCGAAGACAAAATCGGGACACACCTGCTGGCAGGCGGTGCAGCCGGTGCAGCCGGGAGCAAGTTCGGGATAGAGATAGCCGGTGGCGTTACCTGTCCTGGACATGGTCAGGACCCTCGGCGGACAGGCAACGATACAGAGTTCGCAACCTTTGCAGCGGTCGGCATCGATGACGAGCGTGCCGCGCGTGACCTGTCTCATGCGACCTCCCGTGCGTCGAGGTCGACGGCGAAGGCCATCGGCGTGACTGAGGCTGCACCAGCACGTATCGCCCGCTCGTTGGCTTCGATGTGCTGGCGGCGATAGGATGGGATCTGTTCGGCCATTGCAGCCACAGCGCTGTCGATTTCCACGGCACCGGTGAGCGCCGCGAAGGCGCCGAGCATCACCATGCCAGCGGCCATGCGGCTTCCCAGCTCGGTGGCGATCGCCGTGGCAGGCAGCTTCACAAGCCTGTGCTGTTCCATATCGGGCAGGTCGGCCGCGATGGTCTCTTCGGCCAGCACAAACGAACCCGGCCGCAGACGCGAACCGACACGCTCCCAGAACAGATGCGACATCGCGATGGCTGAGCCGGCATGCGGAAGGATAGGCAGCGCCTTCAAGGGCTTCGCGCCGATGACGACGGTGCCGATCGAGCTGCCGCCGCGCATGTGGCCGCCATACTCGCCGGCGAGCATCACATGCCGGCTATCCTTGATGGCGGCGAGCGCCAGCGACTTGCCGATGAGCTGGATGCCCTGCCCGCCAATGCCGGAAATGAAAAGATCGAGTTCCAAGTAACCCCTCCCGGTTGCTCGTGACCCTAGAGCTACGCACTTCCGGTTCAGGGTGCAAGACTTTTTTCTCCTTGAACATGAAATTTCATGTTGAAGTACAAAAAATGTTCGCTAGCTTCCCGCCACGGCTTTGGAGGGACGAAAATGACTTATGTGGTGACCGACGCCTGCGTACGGTGCAAATTCACCGACTGTGTGGCTGTCTGCCCGGTGGACTGCTTCCACGAAGGCGAGAACATGCTGGTTATCGATCCTGAGGTTTGTATCGACTGCGGCGTGTGCGAGCCGGAATGCCCGGCCGATGCGATCCTCGCCGATACCGACCCGCTGGCAGCGAAGTGGCTGGCCGTGAACAGGCAATATTCAGCGCATTGGCCTGTCATCTCGGCCCAACTGCCGCCGCCTCAGGATGCGCATGCCTTCAAGGGGCTCGATGGCAAGTTCGAGGCCCATTTCTCGCCGGCGGCCGCTGCACGGTGACAGCAGTGCCTAACGCGGCGCGATGCCATCGAACAGGATATCGAGGATCTGCACGGCGAGTTCGGTCGGCGTAAGCCCGCCAGGCCGGTACCATTCGCGGGTCCAGATAAGTGTTCCCTGCAGCACCTGGTTGGCGAGCGACACATTGATGCCTGGCCTGAGTTCGCCTGCCTCGGAAGCGGCCGCCATCAGGTCGCGCCAGATCCTGTTGGTCTCGTTCAAAAGGCCGAAATGCCGCTCGCGCACATCCTCTGGAACCTGATTGATGACATTGCCATGCGCAGCGATGTAGTCGAGCTTCTGCAGCGTCGAGTTGAGATAGGTGATCGCCGCTGCCTCGATGCGCTCGCGATAGCACGTTTCCGGCGGCAGTTGCTGCAGCGTGGCCAGGAGTCTCATATGCAGCTCCCGGGTCAGGCTGTTGATCATTTCCTCGACCAGCACGTCCTTTGTCGGGAAGTGATAACGCAGCGCCGTCACATGAAGATCGATCGCGTCGGAAATTTCACTGAGCTTGGTGAGCTGATAACCCTTCTGGGCAAACACCTTGGCGGCAGCGTCGAGGATCTTTTCCTGCACGCCTTCGGTCTTGCGGCTCGGCTTGCGGCCCGAAGCCCTGCGCGCAGTCCGGTTGATTTCGCGGACAGCCCCATCGGCCTCCAGTGTCGCCAGCTCTTCCGGTTCTTTGGTGGTCATTTTCCGCATGTCCGAATTTGCCAGCTCGCCTGTTCCACTGTTGTTGTTTCCACACATTCGCAAGGCGCCTCCGTGCCATCAGACCACAGCTTTCCCATCCATGGCTGGCCATCGCGCAACCTCGGCAATTGCCAAAAGCAGGCGATGGAATATGGCTTCGTCGGGCATGCACACCCGCCCCAGCATGGCGATGCCAAGGGATCATGCAAGGAAATTTTCTCCTTGAGCATGAAATTATTGCAGATAAGTTCGCGGGCGAGAACGCGGGGAGGGTATCAGATGTTCGAGCTCGATCTCAGAGGGCGCCATGTCGTCATCGCCGGCGGCAGCAGGGGGCTTGGCCTCCATGTCGCGCTTGCATTCGCCGAGGCTGGGGCCTCGGTATCCATCTGCGCCCGCGGCAAAAGCGACCTTGAAGCTGCCGGAGAAAGGATCGCAATGCACGGTGTCGTCGCCCACGCGGCCTGTTGTGACCTCGCCGAGCACGCCTCGATCAAGGCGTATGTCGAGGAAGCCGCTGCCAGGCTTGGCGGCATCGACATCCTGGTCAACAACGCCACCGGCAAGGCCAGTTCCGACACCGAACAGGACTGGGCCGCAAGCCTCAGTGTGGACGTACTCGCCACTGTTCGAGCATCATCGGCCGCGCAACGCTACCTGGAGCAGGGAACCAATGCGGCCATCGTCAACATCTCCTCGCGCACTGCTTTCGGCCCCGCCCCGACCACACCGGCCTATGGGGCGGCAAAGGCGGCGATCATGCATTTCACCCGGTCGCAGGCCGCAGCCCTTGCCGGCAAGGGCATTCGCGTCAACTGCGTTGCCCCGGGTTCCCTGGAATTTCCTGGCGGATGGTGGGACAAATGCCGGGTTCAGAACCCGGCGCTCTACGACAGGACGCAGGCGAGTTTTCCCTTTGGCCGCTTCGGCACGCCCGGAGACATCGCAAACGTAGTCCTGTTCCTCGCCTCGCCATTGAGCGGGTGGATCACCGGCCAGACCCTGCTCGCCGACGGCGGCCAGACACTGCAATAGGAGCTCAAGACTGGATCGAATGAGCTGTCAGAACCCTGACGTCGATTTCTCGATCTGCTTCAGCTTGCCGTTTTCGATGCGAAAGAAGGGCATTGCACGTTCGCCGGCGCCGTCGTCGCGGAAGCGGAAGATGCCGGTCGATCCACGGAAGCCGGTCGGGTTTTCGATCACCTTCTTGGTGAAGCCCTTCGGACCCATGGCGCTGGCAATGCCGGCGGCCAGGGCAACCGTGTCGTAGCCATAGGCGACGTTGATGTCAGGTTCGTAATTGTAGGTCTTGCGGAAGCGGTCGGCGATCGGCCCGATCTCGGCCGCGTCGAGGGTGGCGATGTGGGCGCCCTGCAGTGCTGGGTCGCTTATGCCGTGCTCGAGCCAGCGAGTGGAGCCGACAAGCGAAACGTTCTTGCCGAGCACGCCCTTGGCCTTCAGCGCCGAGACAAGCGGCGCCGGATTGGCGCTGCCGCTGGCGATGACGATGGCCTGTGGATCGTCGACAAGTGCCATCATGTCTGCAACTGCCTTGTCCGAACCGCCACCGGCTGGACCGAAAGGCAGCGCTACCGCCAGTGACGCACCATAGATGCTGAGACTGTTTGCGACGCGTTTTTCGATAACCTTGCCGGCATCGCCTTCAGCCATGAACAGCACGAACTTGCGCGCGCCCTTGGCGGCAATGGCCGCTGCACCAGCCGCAGCGCTGTCGGCCTCGTTGAGCCGCACCGAATAGACGCCCGGTGCGCCGGCGTAGTTGTCGGCGAGCGCCAGCACGAGCGGCCTGTTGGCGCCTGATACGGCTGCCAGCTGGCGCACCGCGCCGTGCTCGGAGGGACCGATGACCAGCTTGGCACCCGAAGCAAGCGCCCCCGTCGTCAGGGTCCGAGCACGCGTTTCGTCGCCACCGGTATCCTCGATGTTCAAGGTCAATAGGTCATTGCCGAGGTCGGCCATGGCCAGCGCAGCGGCGTCGCGCATCTTGCGGCCGCGGTCGCCGGCGGTCCCGCCTGCCGACAAGGGCAGCAGCATCGACACCTTGATCGGTCCCTTGCCCAGGCTTTCGCCCGATTTCGCAGGTCCTGATTTTGCAACTGAAGTATTTTGCGGGCCGATCTGGCCGTCCGACGCGGAGCCGAGGACGTCTTCGGTGCTGGTGTCGGATTGGCATGCGCCAAGGCCGAGCGGCAGCGCCAAGGCGAACGCCAGCAATGCGGCACGCCCCAGCCGTTCAGGTTCCCTCATCATTCCTCCCCAGGAGCGCAAACTCGCACCCCGACCAACAACCTGCTTATCGCGTGGGGGAATGTCCACGTCATTTCGCGAGGGACCGTTGAACAGACCAGCAATTGTTCCGCCACCTGTTGCAAAATTGACCAGTCAGTTGGACGGGTGGACAAGCGTCCGATCACCGTGGCCGTGTTGGGCACAAACTGACACTCCTGCAGCCATCCGAGGTGTGCCATCGGTTTTAGCCACCGAACAACTTGGCGCGCAGGCTACGGATATGGCGCGCCTGCGCTGCCGGTCGGTACTCGACGCAGCGCATGTAGCGCGGGCCAGGCACGAAGGACCTTCTGACGCAGACGCCTTTGGGCGCAGCCGAACCCTTGGCGTTGACCTCGCCCAGGCCGGCCACGGCGGCAAAGCCGAACGTCGCCTCCGGCACCGTGCCGGTGACCTTGAAACCGTCCCGTTCGAGAATCGCCCGGGCGCGGAGGCAATAGCGCACCGAGAGGGCTGAAAACCGCGTTTCGGCGTGGCCGGCACGGTATTTCATCACTGTCGTGCAGAGATCGCCTTCTGCCAGCCGAAACGCACCGGCGAGATAGCGCACGCCAAGGGCTATGTTGGTCCGGGGATCGGCCAGCTCATCGAGCGTGCCGCGGAACCCCATCAGGCGGGCGGTCGCCGGCATGACCTGCATGAGCCCTACCTCGCCATCGCCGCCGCGCGCCTCGGGATCGTAGAAGCTCTCGATCTCCATCACCGCAAGAGCGAACTCTTCCGGCAATTCCTTGGCGCGGGCCTCGCAGGCGGCGAGGGCACGGAACGCTTCCCTGTCTGCCTCGTTGCCGGGCCCATCACAGGCCGCGGCGCGCGCGTGGACTACCCTTTCAGCTTGTGGCCGTACCTGCTCCGGAATCACAGCCGAGGCCGCAGCCGAAAACGTCAGGCTGGCGGCCAGGAGTGCCGGGGCGACATGCTTTGTCATCATGCGGAGCCGGGGCTCATCAAGCGACCGCTACGAAGGGCGGGCCCGGTCGCCGCTCAACTAGTTCATGTACTCCACCATGCGGCTGTGGAAACACTCGCATTTGTTGAGGTAATCCTCGTCGCGATAATTGGTCTTGAGGTAACCGTAGGCCTTGCCGCAGGCGACCTTGGCTTCCGACGCCCAGACGAACACCGGGCGCGAGGAATCGAGCCACTGCGAGCTGTTTGCGGCAGCCACAGCCTCGTCCATCATGCGCACCACCTCGGTCTTCACCTCGCCGATGTTTTCGTTCAGCGCTAGGTCCGACGTCGTCGCCAGGCGGCAGTAGCTTGCCGTCGGCACGTCGATGAGGTCCGCCGCCGCCACCTGCCCGGCAAAGGCGAGTACGCACAGGCCGCCAATGGCCGACCGCTTCAGTCCGTCAAGCATCGATAGTCCCTCTCTTTACTGGGAGTAGTTCTCGCCAGCGTCCCACTGTCAAAACGGCAATCCAACCCTAAGCTGCTGTCACGCATCAGTATGCACCTTGGCGCCATCGTCGAACAATGGCACCAAGGCAACTGCCGAAGTAAAAAAGCCGCCCGGAAGGTCGATCAGGTCGCCGACCACGCTGACCGCATCCAGTCGCTGCCCTTCGACAGCGACCATCTCCGGAGCCAGTGTCGTTTCGAATATGCCTGGCAGCATGTCCGAGATGTCGACGACGTCACCAATAACTGCATCGGCCAGTATCTCGCCGAGCGCCACAGGTTCGACCGCAGGCGTGGCCAGCAGCGCAAGCAAGACTCCGGCATCAAGCAGAACTTCTTCCTGCGCAGCCCCCACGTCTTGAAGGGGTGTCGGCAAGATCGCACCTACGCCCTTGTCATTGTTGTCGGCCATCGCCTTTGTCATCGGGACATCGACCAAATCATTCGCACCTGATCACGCTTATACGTTATCCGTGTGCTTGGTGCCCGAATTATCTTCGAACAGTATCTTCACCGTGTCAGTTGTTGCGCTGTTGTAGGTCAAGTTCTGCAGCTCGGCGACGGCCTGATAGGAATTGCCACCACCATCGACGTCGACGCTGACGGTCGAAGTATTGACTCCGGTTTGCTCGATCTTGACATACCCCCCCGCTTCCAGATCGGTGCCGGCGGCAAGCCCTTTCAACAGCTCGCTCAGATCGATTTGATCGCCCTGGGCAATCGTGAAGTCTGAGATGATGTCATTGATCGATCCACCGATCGCATCCGCGCTGACGACAAAGGTGTCGGCCCCTGCTCCGCCGGTCATGGTGTCTTGACCACTGCCGCCGTTCAGAATGTCGTTGCCGTTCTCGCCGAACAGAAAATCATCGCCACCAAGCCCCATCAAGACATTCGACGAACTATTGCCGGCGAGATAGTCACCTGCGGAGCCGCCGGTGAGGTTTTCTATACCGATCGAGTCATCACCGAATGCAGCACCGCCAACTTCACCATTAGCAGGGGTCAAACTGGCGGTATCGGTCGCCGCATTGCCGCTGTCGTCCAGATTAATGCGAACTGGTGTGGCGCTGTCAGAATAGGAGGCGGTATCGCTACCAGTTCCTCCATTCAGAACGTCGTTACCGGTACCGCCGATCAGCACGTCATTGCCCGCGCCGCCGTTGAGAGTGTCGTTGCCCGCGCCGCCGGAGACCTGATCGTTGGAACTGCCGGTTGTGATATTGTCGTCGCCGCTGGTACCGGCCATGACTGTCACCGTAAACGCATCCGACGCTTTGTCGCCGTCTGCGTCTGTGCCAGTGAGCTGGAAGTTCAGGAGTTGGTCGGCAGGGTTGATGGTCGTGGTGTATGAAAGCGCCACGCCCGTAATTTTCATGTTGCTGTCAACCGGATCGATCGTGACATAGTCGACGGTCTTTGACGCGTTAAAGCCGTCGACAACAAGTTGCATGCTGCCTCCAGGGCCCGCCGTTACCTCTTCGTTGAACGTCTGCGTTGTGCCATCTGTGTATCGTACGGTGATCGAAACGTCGTCGCCAGCCGCTATACCGGCTGACGCGACCGAGAACGTCATGGTGCTCAGCGTACTCGTCTCATAGCCTGCCTGCTGCAGCAGATCGAATTTTAGGACGTCGCCGTTCTTGTGCACGACATTGTCGCCGACGCCAAGGTCGGTTGACGAAATCGTTAGCGTATCCGCGTTGCCGTTATTGGTGCCGGTTATGACAATACTAAAGGCGCCGCCGAACGTGCTGGCCGGAATAGTATAGCTCGGCAGACCGCTGCCTCCCGAAATCCCGCTCAACAGGTTGCCGCTCGGCACGGAGACTGAGGGCGCTGCATCGACCAGATTGAAGTCGTACGTACCATCAGCTTTGATTGTGATTTCAAAGTAGGTTTTCGTGACGCCATCTTCCACGAACTGCGCCTGATAGGTCGCCGTTGTGCCAGGCTTGAGGGCGAATGTGTAGCCATCTGGGACGTTGGTCCACGTCAGCGCCGGCGCGGCGAAGGACTGTGGGAACGGAGCATTGTCAGCGCCGACATTGAAATCATAATTGCCCGATGTGACGCCGGTCACCCTGTAAACTGCTAGGTCCTGTGCAATTATCTCCGGAATGTCGTCGACGATCGAGATGACGATCGACGCTGGCGTGGTGTCGCTGTCGCCGGTGGCATCCGTCACCGACATTGTGATGGTGTCGCTGAGCGGGTTGACCTCGCCCTGGCCGGTATGGGTGAGGGCGGCAGACAGCGTGTAGCTGTAGCCATAGGTCACCACGCCGCCGGCATCCGGCGCCGAGATCGAGGTGATCTGCAGAACGCCCTTCGTCGTCGTCACGGTGTTGCCGACCGCCGTGATGGTCACCGGGCCGCCATTGTCGCCGTCAAGCGTCAGCGTGTAGCCCTCGTTGTTGCCGTCAACCGTGAACGTGCCGGTCGCGGTCTCGCTCGCCGCGCCGTGCTGCAGGCCGTCTGCAAGCCCGTCCTCGTACACCGTCGCCGTCGAGCCCGTCGTATCCGGAACCCGCGTGTCCTGGTCGACGTCGATCACCAGCTGTGCATAGCTGACGTCGCCGTCGCCGTCGGTGATCGCATAGGTGAAGGTGTCCTCGGCTCCCGCCGGAACACCGTCCGCATCCGTCACCGTATAGGTGTAGCTGCCGTTCGCATTGAGCTGCAGCGTGCCATAGGTCCCCTGCAGCGCAGCACCCCCGACGGCGCCCGCCGTGCCGGTGTTGTCCGCACCCGTCCAGAACCCGGTCACCGGAGCGTTCACGCCATCCGGACCGTCGGCGCCGATCGTGTCGGCAACCAGCGTCGAATCGCCGTCGCCAGCACCCGTGAACACATTGCCCGATGTCGTGCTGCCCAAGGCCTCGGCGACATGGTCCGTATCGTCGCGGGCAATCGGCTCGTCGTCGACAATGGCGATGACCAGCGTGTCGGTCACCTGGTCGCCCGTTGCATCGACAACCTTGATCGCGAACTCGTCGGTCGGCGTCGGATCGGCCTGATGATCGGCCTCGACGTTGAGCACGTAGGTGTAGGTGCCGTCCTTGTCGATCGTCAGCGTGCCGTAGGCGCCGGCAATCACAGTGCCGTCGGCGACGATCTCTGTCGCCCCCACGAACAGCGTGAACGTCTCGCCATTGGCGTTGATGTTCAGGTCGCCGTTCAGCACCTTCTCCGAATCCGCGGCCGGGTTGGTGCCCTCGAAGTCGTCAACCGTCAGCGATGCAAAGTCGAGGCCAGCCTCGTTGACGCTCTCGGCCACATCGCCGATCGTCGGAACCCGCGTGTCCTGGTCGACGTCGATCACCAGCTGTGCATAGCTGACGTCGCCGTCGCCGTCGGTGATCGCATAGGTGAAGGTGTCCTCGGCTCCCGCCGGAACACCGTCCGCATCCGTCACC